>Ga0172379_10004725_pt1 | contig 19726 bp, 14 predicted proteins | sample GrowelOW334metaG_FD_119756 | JGI IMG/M metagenome (GOLD analysis project Ga0172379, IMG submission 119756) | Groundwater microbial communities from an aquifer near a municipal landfill in Southern Ontario, Canada - Groundwater well OW334 metaG | ecosystem: Environmental > Aquatic > Deep...
AATCTGATCAACATCAGCCAGTTTCAACAACGGTTTACCCGGGATCATTAAATCAGATTCTTTGGCGATAAGATTGATTACCACACCGTCTGATGGGGATATCACGCGGCATTTCCTGATCTGGTCGATAATTATATTTTGTTGGGCTGCTATCACTCCCCTTTCTGAAAGCAAACTATTGATCTGAGACGAGAAAGTCCCGTACCGTGCTTTGGCAAGCTCAAGCTGATGGAGGATATCATCAAGGGATTTTCCACTCGTTGCCTTATCATCCACCAGGTTTGAAAACCTTTTCTTTTCAGAATTTAATACCGAAATTTCCGTGGCTACTACTTTTTCCTGTGCCCTGATTCCAGGTATTTTGGAGTCCACCGCAGTCTCCTGTGCTTTTGACTGCTGAAGTTGCAGATACAATGCAATAGTATCAGTAAGTGCAACAGTGTCTCCCTTTCTGACCTTATCCCCCTCGTCCAGGTTCAATTGTATGATTCTTCCGCCAGACTCAGCAACGAGCATGTACTCATCAGCCTCGAAATGTCCCATCGCTTCAAATCCGGCGTCCTTTTGGGAACAGGATACTGCGAAAATAAAAATGGCAACAATGCTTATTGGTCGCATAATTTAAAATTTACCCTTGATTGACAATAATTTATATTCTGCACTGAGTAGTTCAATTTTACGAACTTCCTGACTGAGCCGTGCCTCCTGTTCATGTGTCCATTCCGTAACAAATTGACTGGCCGTTATCATTCCGTTGTTCAATTTACTGGTATAAGCCCTGGTAACTTCCTCCCTGTTTTGCAATAACTCGGCGTCCTTCAGCAAAAGGGCCTTTATCTCGCTGATTACGGATGACTGACTTTGTTCGGCTTGAGTTATCTGACGTGTGAATGATTCAACCTGGTTATTGATTACTTTTTGGCTGAGGCTGTAGGTGTCTCTTTGCCGACGGACCCTACCCCAGTCCCATACATTCCAGGTCCCTTTCAATCCTACTAACAGATAGGGTTCCCATTGGTCGCCTAAGAAATTGAGTCCGGGCTTCCCGTAACCTGCTTGTCCAAAAGCAATTACTTTTGGCCTTAATTGTGCAGACAGGAGGTTTTTCCTCGCATCCAGGAGATCAAGCTGCAAACCAAACATCTGGAATTCTGGTCTGTCTGACATATCTGAAGGCTCAGCAATATTTTCCGGTACCACAAAATTCGTTGCAGGGTCGATGGGGCTGCCTATCAGTATTCCAAGTGTATTGATCGTCCTGGTAATCAGGGATTGAATACTGATCAACTGCTGGTCAATTTTGATTTGTTCGGAGTTCACGACCGGTATTTCGGATTCACTGATGATCCCATTTTTAACTCCTGATGAAAGCTGGCGTAAAGTTTCTCTCAGGGATTGTGACATCAATTCTACCAGTTCAGTCCTTTTCTTAAGCACTATTATGGCAAAAAACAGATCTTCCACAGTTTGTTTCAATTCCAACTCTTTAATTTCCACTTCCTGAACTGACAATTGCGAAGAGATATCCTCAAGGATCTGCTGATTTCTTATACTTCCGCCATCATAGATTATCTGGTTAAAATCGGCTGTAACTTTATACTGGTCCCTGGGAATCTGAGGAAAATCGACTGGAAAAGGCAGGTCAAGATTGAGCGTTACCACATCGGATTGCCAGGTGGCCTGGGCATTAAGGTCAAGAACAGGTAACCAGGCTGATCTGATAATCGCTTTTTTCGATTCATTAATTTGTCGGGCCAAATCCTTATTGCCCGACAAGGGATTGTTCATTAAAGCTGCTTGAATGCAATCCCGCAATTGCAAATCCTGGGTTTTTACACCGACAGGTAACAGACTAATGGCGAGAAAGATAAATAGTCTTCTCATTTTAAGGCATTTATTACAAAATTTGAGAATTGATTTCCGAATGTACAAAAAAAAATCCCTGCCGAGGCAGGGATTCTTTTTAATCATTTGTATTTCAAATTGATAATTTTCTTTTCTACTTGATAATTTCGAACAAGTTATATTCAACCCTGCGATTGAGTGCACGGCCTTCTTTCGTTTTATTGTCCTGAGCAGGTTTGGATTCGCCAAAGTATTGCAACCTGATCCGTTCACCGGTGATCCCTTTATTCATAAGGTAACCTTTGGCAGTATTGGCCCGTTTTTCAGAAAGCTTAAGGTTATACTCCTCAGAACCCACATAATCAGCATGTCCGTCAAACTGAACACCAAAATCATTATGGTTGGAAAGTGCATTCGCAATTTTATCCAAAGCATCAATACCATCGGTTTTCAGTTTATAGGAATCAAAGTCAAAATAGATTGGTTTCATCGACAGATTATATTTGCCAATGATGGCCTGAACGGTAAATGGACATCCTTTCAGTTCCGATACCCCGGCTTTATCCGGGCAGGCATCTTCGCTATCAGGTATACCATCTTTATCAGCATCAACCGGACATCCGAAGCGGTCGACCTTATAACCCTTAGGAGTATTCGGACAACGGTCATCCTTGTCAGGAACGCCATCTCCATCTGAATCCGGACAACCTTTGAAGGCTGCCAGCCCAAATACATCCGGGCATTCATCAAGTTTATCCTGGATCCCGTCTTTATCCGTATCCGGGCAGCCGTTAAATTCCTTTAATCCCGGAACTGTCGGGCATTCATCCTGGTAATCAAGAATTCCATCCTTATCAGTGTCAAGCGGGCAACCATCAGCATCAACAGGAACACCGGCAGGAGTATTCGGACATTTATCCAGTTTGTCAGGAACCCCGTCACCGTCAGCGTCCTTTTTCTTGGCTTTCCCAGGTGTTATATAAATAGAAACTGAGTTTTCCATGAATTTGTCATTACCGGCTTTTGAAACGGTAGCAACAGCTCCGGTAGTTCCGTCAATTTTATCATTAAATGGCAGCATAACTGCAGTCTGAACGGCAAAGCTGATTGCAGGAGAAAGTCTGAGATTCAATCCCAATCCACCATATAGGTTCGGGTTTAAGTATTTTTGACCGGAAAATGCACCATTCTCGCCGGTTCCGCTGGAATTGGCACTATTCACGCCAATTCCAGCCAATAAGAAAGGAGAAACGATCGATGTTTCCTTCAACAGGTATCCGTTATTGAATTTGTATTTGGCAAGCAAATTCAGATTGTGCATTTGGGATTCAAAATAAAGCCAGGTCGGCAGACCGGATTTACCCCCGTCAAAACTATGCGACATATCGTAAAAATAATGCAGCAATAAATCAAAGGAAGGATTCAAATACCTTGCAACACTTGCACCAACTGCATACCCTTGTCTAAATGAATAGAATTGATTGGAATAATCCCCATTATATTCCATCACTCCAAAATGAAGACCAACTCCCCATTTGTTTTCGGCATTTTGAGCGTGCGAGGCTGTTATGCCCAGTAACAACACTGAGACCAGGAGTACAAGTTTTCGTTTCATATCCGGATAGGTTAAAATTTCAATGTAAAGATATAACAATTAATTATAATAAAAGTTCTGTCGTATAATGATTTTATTTACAGAATCTTATCAGAATTAATACTTATTATTCAAACATTAATCAAGAGTTCTGGTCGGCCAACGCAATTGTTTTTCTCATGAAAACTCAAGTTGTGGCTCGCTTCGCACGTTCCCAGTTTACCGATTGTTTCTTCTTCAAATATCTTATAAAACCCATATAAACAGAATAATTCATGACAAGGAAATAGTATGGAACAAATAAAAGTTTGATTCTGATTTGGTGGTTTTCCAATATCCAGCCTGTAATTGCCAGGAGGTAGAATAATATTTGTCCGGCCATGAGTAAGGCATATAATCCCAAATCTCCCGTTTTCAATTCATTTAATATCAGAAAGAGGTTGGTTAGCAATATTATTAATAGAGAAAGAGGCGCCAGGGACCAGCGCAATACACGATGTGAAATATATTGGAAGGATAATCTGCCATATTTAAAAATATTCAAAAGTTTACGAAGACGAACAATAGACTGAATTCCCCCGGCAGAAATCCTTATCTTCCTCTTCAATTCTTCTTTGACATTAGCAGATGCGATCTCGCTGGCATAAGCCTCTGGATTATATTGAATGGTGTATCCCCGCATGGCAATCCGAAGGGAAATAATAAAATCATCCAGCAGGGTATCCGGTTCAACATCCTGATATAGTTCAGTCCTGACTGCAAAAAGTTCACCTGCTGCCCCTACAACGGAGTACCACTCAGCATCCCATTTTTTTAAAGTCGATTCATATTTCCAATAGATCCCCTCTCCTGCCGCCGCCGCAGTTTCGGAATCATTTTGCCTGATCCTTTTCTCACCCGACACGCATCCGACTTTTGGATTTCTGAACATATCCACGATCAGCCTGATGGAATCCGGACCCAGCATGGTATTGGCATCTGAAAAAACAATAATAGGTGTTGTGACGAGCTTGACCGCTCGGTTCATCGCAGCAATTTTTCCATTCCGGGCTGCTTGATGATGAACGATAACTCCGGGGTATTTGGCCAACATATCAGGAGTGCCGTCATCTGACCCGTCCGTAACCCAAACCAGCTTTAGTTTCTCCTTAGGGTAATTCAGTGCCAGGCTATTGTGGATTTTCATGTCCACATAGTCCTTCTCATTGTATGCCGCTACAAGAAGAGTTATATCGGGGAAATAATCATCATTCCCATTAAACGGGCGGTTCAACTTCAGCAGTCTCCTGATCCGAATGATAAAAAAAAGCAATATCCCATATCCAACATAGGAGTAAAAAACTATAAAGACTCCCAACCAGAAAACTACCTGTATAGCAATCATAAGGATCAGATTTAAAAAGGATTATACTCTTTCCCAAACCTTGGTTACGGGATTATACTGTTTGATAACGTGAGCCGGATTGCCTACGGCAACTGAATACGGAGGGATATCCCTCGTTACCACAGCACCGGCAGCTACAACCGAATGCCTGCCAATAGTGACTCCTGCCACGATTACTGAATTTGCTCCAATCCAGACTTCATCTTCAATGATTATTTTCTTCTTGGTAACAGGCTGGTTATGTGGCACAATGCTGATATCTTCATATCCGTGGTTCAGGCCGGAAAGCACAATATTCTGGGCAAACATGACATCGTTGCCAATAGTTACCGGGCCAATCAGAACATTGCTCATCCCGATTCGCGTGCGATCACCAATCAGAACATCTCCCACTCCGTTGTTTACGGTACAAAAATCCTCGATTGTTGAATCATTTCCCAAAGCAAAGTTGTTGAACGGCATGACATCGATTCGCGAATGCCTGCAAATTCGGGCATTCTTACCCTTTTTGTGCTTGAGGGGATTCATAAAGAGTTTTACCCACAACCTTGGCCGGGATTGATTCTTAGGCATCATTAAATTTAAAACCAGTTGTTTAAGTCTGGGATTTGCCTTTATTTTATCTATAATGCTCATAATGCTGTTATTAAGATTTTGCAGGTTTAACCTTGTCGATTGCCTTGGATATTTCATCGACATTATTTGCCCAGGTATGTTTACTGGCAAATTTTTTACGCTCACCGCGAACTTTGTCGTTATCTTCAGTCAAAGCCTTTTCAATTAACCTCACATAGTCTTCCTTGGTCTCCGCCAGATAAGCAAAGTCAGCAAATACGCTCATGGCTTCCGTTCTGGTGGCTACTGTAGGTTTTCCCATAGCGAGGTATTCATCGATTTTCCGCGGATAGTTTCCGATGGTAACCGGACTCAGAACTTGCGGGTTGATAGCAACATCAAACTGATTCAAATAAGAAGGCAGTTCATTCCCCTGTTTATTACCCAGGAAATAGACATTACTGCTCCTGTGCAGGGCGCTGGTTTTAAACGCCTCGTCTTCGGGTCCCACAAGGACCAGGCTCCAACCCGGACGCTTTTCGGCAATGTACTCCAGTACGCTGATATCCAATCTTAAAGCTAATAAAGCACCAATATAGCCGATAACGGGTTTAGGGATATCCAGCATATCCGGAGGGCATGCTGTCACCAGGTCCGTATCGAACAGGCTGACATCGCATCCCTGTCCGACATAAAATGAATTTTTATTGAATTTCCCGGCCAGGCCGGCCAGGTAAGTTGAATTGGCGACAACCAGGTCCGAGTTTTTCATATGCCGGGCTTCAAGACGTACCCCCTGTTTTTTCCAGTAATCAACTGAAATCAAATTATCACGGGTATAATATATATAGGTTTCGGGTTTAAGCAGCTCTTTTAAATAAAAGCTCCTGAACATATCACTATCATTAAAGAGGATATAATCATTGAACCCCAGAGATTGGGCTGCAAGGGAAATCTGTCGGGCAAAACGCCTGTTATTTACCTTGTTAATCAAATCAAATAATCCGGGATTGGAAATCCAATTGATCGATTCTAGAATGGTTGCCGGGTAAAGATTCCACAAATTCGTAGAAATTTCGACAATTTCAGGTCGGCCGCTCTTAACAATGTCAATACGCTTCCTCATTTTCTCGGTATTACGTTGTCTATAACGGGTAATCCTGTCGATGGGCGGATTGACATATAAGACCCGGTTTTCTTTAGCCAGTTCCTGAGCAATATTTTTACAATTGCTGCCGATCTCAATATCCCAGGGCTGAATGCCAACGATAATAATATTCCGGTTTTTCATGTTGAATGTTTAATGTACTTCCCTTCCAACTTCCTCATATATCCCCAATACTTTTTCAGCCATCGCCCTCCAGGAAAACCTGGATGCATTAACCAATCCTCTCCTGACCATATCCTGCCGGTAAGCGTCTTCTTTCATCAGTCTGATCATAGCATCTGCGATCTCCTCCGGTTTATAAGGATCAATGATCATCGCTGCATCTCCCGCTATTTCAGGCATGGAAGAAGTATTGGAGGTAATGACCGGTGTTCCGCAGGCCTGGGCTTCGAGGATTGGAATGCCAAAACTCTCACGAAACGAAGGATAGAGGAAAAGATCAGCCAGACCGTATATGCCCGGCAATTCAGCATTATTCACATAACCGGTGAGATGAATGTGTTCGATCAGTCCGGGTTGGCCAATTTCAGCCAGAATCGCAGTAAGATCCTGAAGATCAAAGTCCAGCATCATCAGGGGAATATCCATACCCGTTTTCTCCCTGAAAATGGAGTAAGCTTTCAAAGTACCCGGAGTATTCTTCTTTTGAACGGTGTTACCAAGAAAAAAGAAATAATGTGCAGGTAAATGATATTTTTCTCTGATATTTTGAGCAACCAGCGGGTCAGTGATGGGTTTAAAATGTTCACCCACGCCATTATAAACCGCCCTGAGTTTCGATGGTTCAAGTTTAAAGAAGGCAGCGATCCTCTCTTTTTCATATTCGCTGACGGTGATGACCCGGGCGCTCTTCCGGACTACAATCGGGACAATGTGCCTCCGGTAAACATTTCCAAAACGTTGATAGGCTGTGCCTTTATCTTTCAGAAGGGAGAAAAAACCACCTTCCATATAAATGATGTCATGCAAGGTCAGAACCAATGGCAATCCTGGCATTTCCGGAGCGGTATTGCTGGTACAATGCAGCAGGTCGCATTTCAGTTTTTTTGCAGCACGCGGCAAGGCCACCTGCTCCCAGATTGGATAGGGTCCACCCCCCAATTCAATAATCCTGAAATTTTCCGTCTCGCTGATACACTTGTCCGAATCGGGTTTCACCAGGATGAAGTATTCATTGACCTTGTCAATTTGCTGCAGGTTTTTGATAAGTTCAAGGACCACCACATCCATTCCATGTTTCTTTTCCCTGAACAGACGCTGGGCTTCAATGGCAATTCTCATGTATTTTGTTCCTTTCCAATTTCATTTATATTGTCTTTTGCATCCTTCACTCCATGCTCAGTATGGATAAAGGTTTTATTAGCTCCTTTGAGCTTTAACAATGACTTCACCATCAGCCAGAAACCCATGGGCAGCATAAGGATCGCCAGGAGGGTTTTTTTCGTGTAAAATTTTCCGGGGACAGAAAAGACAAAGGCTAAAACTGTCATCAACCATAAACCGATCCACGGAATCAAGTCAAGTACCAACAGTCCCTTTACAGTAACAGAATCAATCAAAAACGCAATGCCCAGTGATGCAGTAATGACCGTGACCAATCCCAGGAGAAGGATTCTCGGCGGCTGAATCATCTGATATACTTTATCGAGGAAATCAATATTATGATGGGAGAAAAACTGAACGATACCGTTCCAAGCAAATCTCCTGAAATAGAGAAACTGCGCCGAAAGCCATCTTCTTCTCTGGTTCTCGAAAACAGCGGTTTTTTGAACTTTCTCATCCAACACCAGCGCATCTTCAAGGTACTCGATTCTAATGCCGTCGCGCAGCATGGTCAGTTCCAGCTCCTTGTCGAAACCGCCAATAGCCTGTATTTCCGCCATTCTCTTTTTGAACATATTATAATCGAAAGCCATGCCGGAACCGATCAATGCCGATGACAATCCAACTGCACGATGACCTTTCCTGAAAATATGGTTATTGATTTCTTCACTTATTGAATCCAGCACCGCCATGGAATTGTTCATATTCTTGGCGATCCTGTGTCCCTGGACCGCTATAAACCCTGAATCGAAAGCCCGGTTCATCTTATCAAGAAAATCAGGGGCCATGATGTTGTCGGCATCCAGAACAACCGCAATTTGATAATCATCTCCCAGGTCAGCCATAGCCCAGTTCAAAGCCTTTGACTTTGTACTTTTTTTAAAAGCCACTTCAACCAGTTTAACCGGAAGCTCTTTTAGAGCGGCAATAGTCTCTGGTTGAAAGGAATCAGCGATAATGACAATATCAAATAACTCCGATGGATAGGTTTGTTGAAGAGAGGCATTGGCGACCTCAAGAATGACAGAATCTTCTTTATAACCGGGAATCAGGACAGCCATTTTACGGTTGATCCGGACAGGATTGATCTTTTTATGCATTCGGAACATTCCAGCCGCAGCAAAAAAGAAGATATAAAGGGAAGCAAAACCCAGATAAATAAAACACACAATCTCCAGAACATGAATAAAAAACTGTAAAATTCCCATACTACGATTTTAAAAAATCAGCATTACAAACTCAACCAAGCACCAGGTTCTGCCCCATATCCGTAAAATTGGCAAGATTCCACCAATAAGCTTTCAGGATAGCTTTTGCCAGATCCGACCGACGATGCAATAAAGCAGTCAGAACACCTTTTGGCAGTGCAATCAACAGCAAATAGGCCAGACATACGAACCGGTTGAAACCCTTGAAATTCCGCCTTGCGAACAAGAAACGGTTCCTGGTTATATAATATGTTTTTAACGGACTATCCTTGCCCGTCGATAAGGATTCCTTGTGAAGAACGAGTGACTCCGGAACATAAAATACCCGATAACCGGCCCGTTTGATGCGCTCCGACCAATCGTGCTCCTCATAATAGAGAAAGAACATTTCAGTCATCATGCCCACCTGCCGGACCACTGACCGTGGGACCATCATTGCTGCACCGTGTATCGAAAAGGTTTCATGAGCCTGATCATACTGGCCGGCATCCTTCTCATGAAAGCCGATCAGATGCTGCCTCAGCGTGATCCGGTTAAAAGGGGTATAACCGGCATATTGGATCGTATCAGGTGCATAATAAAACCGGATTTTCGGACTGACCATGCCGATTCCCGGATCAGATTTCAGTTTGTTGACCAAAGGTTCAATAAATCCGGGATCCACCTCTGTATCATTATTTAAGAATAACAGATATTCACCTTTCGAATGCTTGATTCCTAAATTATTACCTCCGGCAAATCCCAGGTTCTTATCTGATTTTATCAATTTACACTCCGGGAACAGTGTTCCGATCCGGTCCGGACTTTCCGTAGGCGAGGCATTATCAATGATGATAGTTTCATAGTTTGGATAGGTGACCTTTCTTAAAGACTCGAGCAGTTCGCAGGTTACTGCAGACTGATTATAATTTATGGAAATTATGGAGACCAGCGGAAAAGTGTTTTCATGCATAAACAATTACCTTTCTAATATAAGAACTCGATCACTGTTGTTTCGAATTCCATAATGAAGTATGTCTCTGTTTTATAAACCTGCTCGCCGCTTTTTCGACTCGACCATTGGATCAGAATATCCTGGTGCCCGGCGGTCCTGCAATTTATTGTCTGGTCCACTTCCATTCCGGTGAACTGGTATTTTTCCCCATGGCAGCATTCTTCGCAGCCGGTATAACCATTTAAAATCCGGAATTCAAAGTAATCTGCCGTGTTGAAAGGTTCATTGTTTTTAACCCGGATTTGAAGTTGTGCCTGAGGAAGCAACTGATACTCGGCATGATAATTATTCTCACTGTTTACATTAAGCTCCGCTTGCCAGCCATAGTATTTATCCTTGCTGAATATCAAACGAATGCCCGTATAATTCTTTTTATCGATAATGAAATGAAACAATCCGTCCGGACCGGTAGTTGCAGTTCCCTGAAGGACATAATTGGCTGAAAAAATTCCGGAATCTATTTGCTGGGTCCAGAGTTCAACCCTCGCATTTTCAACCGGTATTGTTTGATTGGGATCGGTAATAACTCCCGAGACTTCAATAGAACTATCCTTTTTGCATCCGTATAGAAAAGTAGCGGCCAACAAGATGACCAGGAGAGATTCCCTGACGAGAGTTTTTTTAACCATGGCATATTGAAACCTGAAATATATTACCGCTCTGTCAAAGATACTAATTGGCTACGTCAAGTTAACAAATCCCAAGGAATTATCAAAACTCTTTGATAAATTTCGTAACAGAAAAAGGGAAGACTAAATCGCCTTCCCTTTTTTCATAACCTATAAAGAAGCTATTTAAGGCGATCCTTAAAAGGTAAAAATGTCATGAAATCGGTGTGATGAACCAGGTAAGCTTCAGTGGTCCGTTTTACCAGATCGCCTTCATGGGCATGAGCCGCGATAATATGGCATACAGCAGCCGGCACTTTGCATTCTTCAGCGAGTGCGACACCGGAAAACGGATGCCTCAGATAGGCACCATATTTTCCCTGAACCGCTTTGCCGTCATTCATCTCATATTCCAGCAGTTTCCCGACATCTGCAAGAATTGCTCCCGCGATTAAAACGTCCATGTCAACCGGCAGGTCGTCCCCGAAAAACTCATTGCATTTCATACCTGCGTCCCTTGCAATGTGGACCACGGCCCTCTTATGGGACATAAAGGACACTTTCAGATTTGGAACCAGCAGGGTGAAAGGTATCTGATTCAGGTCCTCAGCGGTCAGCACGCTCCTTTCCAATGCGATTTCCCATGTTTTCGCCGTTTTCTCGCGGAGGTCCGGATCCTGGATCCAACTAAGCTCCGGCCAAAGGTTCAGAATTTCCTGGTTCATAGTTTTGCGATAATAGCGTCTGCCATATGAGCGGTTGAAGCGGCTCCTTTGGAGATAACATCGGGACTTCCGGTCATCTTCAACATATCATATGTTTTCACTTTTCCCTCGGAAATCACCCGAGCAATAGCCTTTTCAATTCGTATTGCCAGGGTTTTTTCGCCGATATGGTGAAGCATCATGCAAGCACTGGCCACCATGGCAATCGGATTTACAATGGAGACCGGGTAGCCGGCATACTTCGGTGCTGATCCATGCGTGGGCTCGAACACGGCAATTTCCTCGCCAAGGTTGGCTGAGCAGGCAAAGCCCAATCCGCCGATCAGGCCGGCAAAACCATCGGATACAATATCACCGAACATGTTGCCGGCAACAATGACTCCGTAATCTTCAGGATTCTTTGTCAGCCACATCATCTGCGCATCAATATTCGTATTCCAAAGCTGGATCTCCGGATACTCGTTTTTTTGCATATCCTGAGCCATTTTATACATCATACCGCTCGTTTCGCGAATGACATTGGGTTTTTCACAAACGGTAACCGATTTATAACCAAACTTTCTGGCATGTTCAAAGGCTGCCTTAAGAATCCGTCCGGTATATTTTTTAGTGAATATCCTCGCAGAAATTGATATTTCCTCTTTTGGATGCTGGCCAAAATTCTTCAGGAAAGTTTTATGTGTTTTAAATGCCTCATATACCTGTTCCGGCGGATTCGACCATTCCACCCCGCTATACAGGCACTCTGTGTTTTGCCTGAATATCACCACGTCGATAAAAGGCTCTTCAATTTCTCCCGAAGCACCCCGCCTGACAAAATTCAGCGGGTTGCCAAGATAAGTCCGGCAAGGCCTGATGCAAATATCGAGATCGAACAACTGACGCATGCCGACGATCGGACTGGCATAGACAAAGCCCTTCCCCTGCAATTCCGGTGAAAGCTCGGCAGCCGCAGCATCCTTCGGCTTGGAGGTTATGGCCCCGAATAATCCGATTTTATGCTTTTCGAGGAGTTTGATGGTTCTGTCAGGTAAAGGATTCCCTTCCTTTTTCCAATACTCCCAGCCGATATCGGCAAATTCATAATCTGCCTCAAATCCTGCGGCGTTTAACACCCGGATGGCTGATTCCAATACGACGGAGCCGATACCGTCACCTGGCAATGCAACGATGGTTCGCTTGATCATAACTCATTAAATATTAATGGCTTACTTTTGGTCATTTATAAGGTAAAGATACTTTTTTTTATTCCTGAAGCAATAGCCGCGTAATAGGTTTATCTTTACAAAAACCTTTGTTATATGTCGGAATTTTCAAATCTTGAACCCCATGCCCTCTGGTCCCATTTCAAGGAGGTGCTGAACATTCCAAGACCGAGCAATCATGAAGAGCAAATCCGTGCATATCTCATGGGCTTTGCCAAGGATAGGCACCTGTATTATGCAACAGATCAGGCTGGTAATCTGCTAATTCGAAAACCGGCTATGCCAGGGATGGAAAATAAAACGGGAGTTTGCCTGCAGAGCCATTTAGATATGGTATGTGAAAAGAATTCAGGGACTGATTTTAATTTTACCACTGATCCGATACAGGCTTTTATCGATGGTGACTGGGTTAAGGCAAAAGGGACAACCCTGGGTGGCGATGACGGAATTGGAATTGCCGCCCAGATGGCGGTTCTGGATTCATCTTACCTGATACATGGTCCCTTGGAATGTCTGTTTACGGTAGCCGAGGAAACAGGCCTTAACGGGGCATTCGGACTTCAGCCCGGTTTTTTGCAAAGCCAGATTCTGATCAACCTGGATTCGGAAGATGAAGGGGAATTATATATCGGTTGTGCAGGCGGTATTGACCTGACTGCCTGGTTCGACTACCTGAAAGAATATGTCCCGGATGGTCACATTGCCGTAAAATTGAGCATCAGGGGCCTGGTAGGCGGCCATTCAGGAGATGATATTCATAAAGGATTCGGAAATGCCAATAAGATTTTAAGCCGTTTCTTATGGGAATATGCTGATGAATTTGATTTGCACCTCAGCCTTTTTGATGGCGGTAATCTCCGGAATGCCATTGCCCGGGAGGCAGAGGCGATTATCACCTTGCCTTCGGTTAAAAAAGAGGCGTTAAAGGAAGCTTTTGCACGCTATGAATCCGAAGTTAAGAATGAATTATCCCGGACCGAGCCCGGACTGGAGCTGACATTCAACGATTGTCCCCTTCCCGAATGGGTGGTCGATGAAGATTGCCAGTGCAACCTTCTCAATGCTCTATATGCTTGTCCGCATGGCGTTCTGGCCTGGAGCCAGACTTTTCCCGGATTGGTTGAAACATCGACCAACCTGGCAGCGGTAAAATTTGATCAGGACCGGATAAAAATTACAACAAGCCAGAGAAGCTCAATAGATTCAGCAAAACGAAACATGTCAAACATGGTTGAAAGTGTATTTCTGCTTGCAGGTGCCTATACAGAGAGGTCAACCGGATATCCAGGCTGGAATCCGAATCCGGCATCAGCTTTGTTGAAAATCACCCATCAGGCTTACGAAGACCTTTTTGCTCAAAAACCATTGGTAAAAGCTATTCATGCAGGACTTGAATGTGGACTCTTCCTCGAGAAGTACCCGGAGATGGATATGATCTCTTTCGGACCCACCTTAAAAGGGGTTCATTCTCCTGATGAACGGCTGTGCATCTCATCAACCGTTAAATTCTGGGCGCTCCTGGCTGAGGTACTAAAAAGGCTCTGCTAGGATGGAACTTCCCGGAATTATACAACGCGATCCTTATCTTGGGGATTACACTGCTCAGGTGCAGGCAAGAATGGACCGGATACAAAAAAAAGCAAATGAACTCGCCGGGGTTGGGAAATCCTTAAGTTCATTCGCGAACGGCCACCATTACTTTGGACTTCACCATTCCATGAAAGGATGGGTCATGCATGAATGGGCACCAAACGCCACGGCAATCTGGCTGACCGGTTCCTTCAATAATTGGCAATTGGACGATGAATATAAGTTTACCCAAAAGGATCCCGGACAGTGGGAATTAATTCTGGAGGAAAACAGGATTCATCACCTTGACGAGTATAAATTATGGATGACCTGGCCAGGTGGAGCCGATTACCGGATACCCCTGTATGCCCATCGTGTTGTTCAGGATGAAAAAACCAAGGTTTTCAATGCTCAGGTCTGGAATCCGCCGGCCAAACCAAAAATCAGTCTCCCATTACCCCATTCCAAAACCTTTTTACTTATTAATCAGGCTGTTTTAATTTACGAGGCTCACACCGGCATGTCATCAGAGGAAGGCAAAGTAAGCACTTTTGATGAATTCAGAACAACCATTTTACCTCGCATTTCAGGATTGGGGTACAATACTGTTCAGTTAATGGCCATACAGGAACACCCGTATTACGGATCCTTCGGCTATCATGTATCCAATTTCTTTGCAGTGTCGAGCCGTTTCGGCACCCCCGATGACCTTCGACTGCTGATCTCCTCCGCGCATGATATGGGAATACGCGTAATCATGGATATTGTTCATTCTCATGCAGTTAAAAATGTCCTGGAAGGTCCGGGGTTGTATGACGGTATTCCTGGAATGCTTTTTCACACGGATCACCGGCGTGAACATCCTGCATGGGACTCCTTGTGTTTTGATTATGGCAGAAATGAAGCCATCCATTTCCTGCTCTCCAACTGCAAATACTGGATTGAAGAATATGGCTTTGATGGATTCCGGTTCGACGGTGTGACCAGCATGCTCTATTTTGATCATGGGTTAGGCAAGGATTTTACGTCCTATGAAGCCTATTTCAATGCCGGAGTTGATGAGGACGCTCTGATTTACCTTGCCTTGGCCAATAAGTTGATCCATGAGATTAATCCTGCCGCAATTACCATCGCAGAGGACATGAGCGGATTACCAGGAATTGCCTCGCCGGTTGCTGACGGCGGTCTTGGTTTTGATTTCCGCCTTTCGATGGGGATACCTGATTTCTGGATTAAGATATTAAAAGAAAAATCAGATGAACAATGGAATGTTTCTCAGCTATTCTATGAACTGACAAACCGGCGGAGCGACGAGAAAACACTTTCCTATTCAGAATCCCATGACCAGGCCCTGGTTGGCGACAAAACGATCATGTTCAGGCTCGCCGATAAGGAAATGTACACGCATATGTCGAAAGCAACACCAAGCCTGATCATCGACCGTGCTATCGCGCTTAACAAACTGATCCGGTTACTCACCCTCTCTACACATGGAGGCGGGTACCTGAACTTCATGGGCAATGAATTCGGTCATCCGGAATGGATCGATTTCCCACGACTGGGAAACCAATGGTCCTATAAATACGCCCGGAGGCAATGGCACCTGGCGGATGATCCGCTTCTGAGATATGCCGGACTTCAGGAATTTGACCGGGCCATGATAAAGCTACTTGGCAGGCAAGAATTCGCTGTTCAGCAAAAGCCGGATCTCATACTTGCCAACCAATCCGACCAGGTCCTGGCTTTCGTTCGGGATCCGCTTCTCTTTGTTTTTAACTTAAACCCGGTTAAATCATTCACCGATTATGGGATTCACGCAGATCCGGCCGAATACAAAATCGTATTGAATTCCGATAACCTGCAATTTGAAGGATTTGGCCGGATAGACGAGAATATGGAATATCCGGCTGAACCCATTGGAAAACTGGGATCGGGCTTCCAAATCCGGCTTTACCTTCCATCAAGGGTTGGACTGGTCCTGCGAAAAATTCCCACCCGGAGTATCCGATAAGATATGAAGCCGAAGATCATCATTTATCAGCTTTTGCCCCGTCTGTTTACCAATTCATGCCAAAACCCGACTTTCAACGGCACCATTGATCAAAACGGATGCGGGAAATTCGATGAAATTTCTAAAGTGCTATTAACCGGACTCCGGAATTTTGGAATCACACATATCTGGCTGACCGGAATACTCCGCCATGCTACCCTATCCCACTATCCACTGTCAGGGCTCCCGGCCAGTCATCCTGACATAGTTAAGGGCAAAGCCGGATCGCCCTATGCAGTCAGCGATTATTTTGATGTTGATCCTGACCTTGCAGTTGATGTTCAATCCCGTATGAAGGAATTCGCGCAGCTCATTGAAAGGATACATTCAGCAGGATTGAAAGTCATGATCGATTTCATACCCAACCATGTTGCCAGGGATTACCATTCACGGCAGCTACCGAAAGGATTCGCCAACCTGGGTGAGACTGATGACCAGAACCTTGCATTCAGTCCTTCCAACAATTTCTATTACCTGCCCGGACAAAATTTCCGGATACGCAATCTCCAAACAGATACACCCGACCGGTATCAGGAATTTCCTGCAAGAGTCACCGGCAATGATGTTTTCAGGCCTGATCCCGATATCAACGATTGGTATGAAACAGTCAAAATCAATTATGGATTTGATTACCAGACCAATCAGGCACATTTTCACCCCCTTCCGGATACATGGATAAAAATGACCGAGATCCTGCTTTTCTGGTCGAATAAAGGAGTCGATGGATTTCGCTGCGACATGGCAGGAATGGTTCCGATCGATTTTTGGCAATATGCTATCAGTCAGGTTAAAAGGGAATATGGAAAAGTACTTTTTATCGCTGAATTGTATGAACCCTGGAAGTATCGTGATTACCTGGAAACAGGGTTATTCGATTATCTTTATGATAAGGCCGGATTGTATGATACATTGCGGGCGGTCATCAGAGGTGAATCTACCACCCGATCCATAACCAACGTATGGCAATCACTGGAGGGTATGGATGACCAGATGGTCAGGTTCCTTGAGAATCATGACGAGCAACGGGTGGCTTCTGGATTCTTTGCGGGCAATCCATGGAAAGGTATACCAGGCATGGCTGTCTGTATCTTGTTGAACCGCGGTCCCGCTATGATCTATGCCGGTCAGGAAGTTGGAACTTCAGCTGACGGTGCCACAGGTTTCAGCGCTGATGATGGACGAACCACTATCTTTGACTACAGCACGATACCTGAGCTTCAGGATTGGATCAATCATGGCCTCTTGGACGGGCAGAAGCTTTCCCCGGAACTTTCACAGTTACGGTTCCAATATTCAGAGCTTCTGAACCTGGCCGGGAGATATCCGGCGATCTCCAACGGTTCGATGTATGACCTGATGTGGGTTAATGAGGATATACCCAACAGGGACAGAATATTTGCGTTTCTCCGATATGGTGGAACGCAGGATGAGGAAGCATTGATCATTGCCGTATGCTTTGATGCAACAATTACTGAAACTCAGATCAGGGTACCTGAACACGCCCTGATCACCATGGGATTAGGTGACAAACAGCGAATAAGAATCACGGAAATTACCTCGGATCCTGTCGAAACTAAAACCTTATTAGTCAGTCAGCTGGCAACTATCGGCCTCCAGATGAAACTGAATCCTGCCGGATATGCCGTCTGTTCAATTTCCTGAGCTCAGGCTCCTTTTAACGGCAATTTCCTTAAATCCACTTAACATAACTGAAATCCTGCCGGTGCGGGACCAAGCTGCTTTTAGGAAACAACCGGATACCATAATTGAAGATGCCCGGTTGTGTAGGAATGGTTCCAAGGCGGTACCTGGTATGACCGTTCAGTTTTTCAACCTTTGTAAACTCCTGGTTGAAAACAAACTCCTCCTGTCCATTGGGTAAAACGGATACTACCACCAGTTCAACTCCAACATCTTCAGGCGATAGTCCATTCAATTTAAGTACCACATCCGCCGTATATTCCTCGCCCATCGTCAGCGGTTTTGAAAGGTCCTTGGAATAGTTTACCTCGATAACTTCAATTTTGTCCCACAGCCTGGCTACCTTTTTCTTCCAGCGGGTAATTTCCCTGGCCATATGATAATTGTTTGCCCGCATATCGCTGGAACGGTTGCCAAGAATTTTATAAAAGCGGTCATAATAATCATCGATCATCCGCCTTGTTGTGAACATGGGAGCAATCTGGGCAATGGTATTCTTAATATGCTGGATCCAATCCTCAGGAACTCCTTTCGCATTGACTTTATAGAATAGAGGAACGATTTCATCCTCCAGAAGGTCATATATGGTGGCCGCATCCAGTTCATCCTGAAAATTCTGATCATCATAGACTCTTTCTTGTGGCAAGGCCCATCCTGCATTTGGCCGGTATCCTTCGCACCACCATCCATCCAGAACGCTGAAATTCATTACACCGTTCATGGTAGCTTTCATCCCACTGGTTCCGGAAGCTTCCAGTGGCCTTGTGGGGGTATTGAGCCAGATATCCACTCCCTGTACCAGCTTCCTGGCTACCGTCATGTCATAATTCTCCAAAAAAACGATGCGGCCCCTGAACTCAGGCCTGCGTGAAATCTCGACGATATACTTAATCAGATCCTGTCCCGCCTTATCCCTTGGATGTGCTTTTCCGGCAAAAATAAATTGCACGGGATGCTGAGGGTGATTGACAATCTCAGCCAGTCTTTCAAGATCCCTGAACAGCAGGTGCGCTCTTTTATAGGTAGCAAATCGTCTCGCAAAACCAATAGTCAGGGTGTTGGGATCCAGTTTTTGAAGAATTTCAATTATTTGTTTCGGTGGCTCATGACGCTTGATGGATACAGTTTCAAGCCGGTGACGGATGTAATCAATCAGGCTTTTTCTTAAATCCTGCCTGATTCCCCAAATCCTTTCATCAGGTACGGTATGTATTTTTGACCAAAAAACACTCGAAGACTGATTATCAAGAAATTTACTGCCAAATACTTCAAGATATAGTTTTTGCCAAACTTCAGCAGCCCAGGTCTGGTAATGAACACCATTGGTCACAAATCCTACATGCAGTTCATCGGCATAGTAACCTTTCCAAACACTTTCAAACATTTTCCTCGTAACTTCCCCATGAAGATTACTCACCGCATTAATCTCCTGCGAGAGTCGTGCGGCCAGATGCGACATGGAAAAGCGCTCCAGGGGATTAGCTTTTTCGATTTTTCCAAGACCGATAAAATCCTCCCAGGATATATTGAACCGTTCAGGATAATGCCCCATGTAGGTACGGATCATATTCTCTGTGAAAGTATCATGACCGGCGGGAACCGGGGTATGGGTGGTAAAAAGCGTTGAACCCCTGACCACTTCAAGGGACTCGTCAAATGTGAACTTTTTTATATCCATCAGCCTGCGGATACGCTCCAAGCCGATAAAGGCAGCATGGCCCTCATTGCAATGAAAAACATCGGGGGTGATCCCAAGCTTGCTTAACATCCTGATTCCACCCAGGCCGAGTACCATCT
>Ga0172379_10004726_pt1 | contig 19723 bp, 18 predicted proteins | sample GrowelOW334metaG_FD_119756 | JGI IMG/M metagenome (GOLD analysis project Ga0172379, IMG submission 119756) | Groundwater microbial communities from an aquifer near a municipal landfill in Southern Ontario, Canada - Groundwater well OW334 metaG | ecosystem: Environmental > Aquatic > Deep...
TCAGGTCATAATTTATTACGATCAGCAGAAATATGTTTATAAAATAACGGAGAAGAAAGAGGTTGAACCTGCGGAAGTTAATGTCCTGGAACAGCCCGTAGGTGAAAAAAGGCTTACGCTTATGACCTGTACGCCGGTTGGGACGAATTTGAAGAGGTTGATATTAGTAGGGGAGCTTGTAACTTACAACTGACAACTTACAACTGACATGGGAAACATAATGGAAAATACAGATTATACGGGTGAGGACAAACCATATACGCTCAATGAAGAAGGGCTACTTGCATTAGAAGAACAGGTTGGCGCAATACCGCCTAGCTTAAGAGAAAGCTATAAGGTGCTGGAGAAATATGTGTCGGAAAAGTTTATAGAAATATATGGTCAGTATATGACTCCTGAACAGAGAGAGGTTTTCTTGAGTAGCAGGATGATTTTTGTGGACAGAGAGGATTTGGGACCATTGCTCGAATATTTTGAAAAAGCGAATCATGTGGATAGGGAGATATCGCCGATAGATGGGGTTTTCTACAAGGGTTATAGTATAGGAGTTCCGATAGGAGAAAGTGGGGAAAATACCGAAGGCGATGCAACGGTATTATATTCAGGTCGGGTGACGATACATGTTGTGGATGAGGAATTTTCTGTGCCTGTAGATATAAAATTTCTTATGTCAGAAGATACATTAAGTACAAAAGAAGCATTGGATGCAGTTTATCCACGGGTTAATACAACCACTCAAGGATCGACTTTCATTCATGAAAAAGTACACATTATGCAGGATCCGAGATTGCCTTTACCGATTCGTGAAGCCGCCGCATATTTTTATGCCCGGGAAGTGTTTAGGGTAAATAATTGGAGGTACAGCAAGGTAGGGAATACCGATAAATTGGCGGATTTGTACGAAGAGTGTATTTCAGAAATAGGAGAGGATCTGCATAGATTTATGCTTGGGAGTATGGATGACCCCGAAATACTGGAGCAGTTAAAGGCGAAATTTACAAACGAGAGGATAAAGGAGGTGTCGGAATATCACGAATATGAATGGGATGAGAGGACACATAATTGGATTTATTGGGATACTGTTTCAGCGGATGAGATTTGAAATAGGGTTCGTGCTTGCTCGAATTTCGATAGAATTTTTCCTGCACGCAACAGTAAATAGGTGAGCGCGCCATCAGCTTTTCGAAAGTCAATTCGGGATAATGGACTCGCTTCGATTTTCAGATATACTGGCGGTAGATTTTAACAAATAAAAACATGAAAAACATACATGAAAAATTTGTCCATTACGGCAAGAATGCAAAATATTGGCTTAGGCAATGCGCTCTGCTACTTCCCGAGATTGCCGAAAAAGAGATTTGGAAACAAAAGGGATTCGGTAGTATTTACGAATATGCAGGTAAATTGGCAGGCATGAGTAAAGCGCAAGTTGATACCGCTTTATGGGTTGTAAGAGCCGTAGAAGACAAGCCTGAATTAAAGAAAGTTGTTGAAGAAAAAGGAATTAATTGTGTAAGACCTGTTGTAGCGATTGCGACAACGGAAACGGCAAATTTTTGGGCAGAGAAGGCAAAAGGAATGAGCAAAGGTGAGCTTGAAACTTATGTAAGAGATTACAAGATGGATTTTATTCCCGGGAATAAAATCGAACGGATAGAGATTGAGTTAGATCCCAAAGTTGCCGACCAACTCAAGAAGATGAAAGGCGATCGCGACTGGAACACATTTATGAAAGAGCTTATGGATGGACAAGCCAAGCCAGAATCTGCACAAACGAAACAGATTCCAGACAAAATCAGGAAGTATGTGATTGCCAAGACTAATGGTACTTGCGCCTATCCGGGTTGTACTAAACACGCGGAAGAACTGCACCATACGCAACGGCGAGCGCTTGATCACGAACACAATCCGGATGATATAATTCCTCTGTGCAAGGATCATCACCAGCTCGCACACCACGGCTTAATCGACAACGAAGAAAAACAACCTTACGAATGGGGCATCCTCAAAAATCCCGATACGACAAATCCAAAATACGAGATAGATAAAATGGTCCAGAAATACAGGAGCGGATAGACCACCCGTACTACAAGTTATTCAGTTGTGCCAGCACATCCTCTTCCGCCTTCTTATCGGCAATCTCATCCTTGGATTCGGCTTTCTGCCTTTCTTCACGAGCTTTGCGCGTTTCAAGTTCTTTCCACTCAAGCAAATGCTTGTCGTTAATCCGTTTAAGCTCCTTCTCGTATTCGCTATCCAGCTTTACCAACTGTTCTTTCTCTTTTACCAAAATCGCACGCAACTTACTGACCTGTTCATCTGTCATTATTGGCAAAATTTGAAACCAATAAGTGCGCTCGGCATCCGTCATGGATTCGGTTTCTTTTATGAGCGCAATCAAGTCAGGATATTTCTTCATTGCCGCTTCCGGAATTTTGAACTTATCATCGGTAGCGGTTGTACCTGTTGTTGCTCCTGTTTGTGCGATTGTTTGATCTGCCATTTTATGTTTGTTTTAATTTATTTTATTGAAAAATTTGGATAAAAGCAATTAGTCGTGTTATTCGCTTCCTTCAGGAGGGTCGAGATCTTCCGCAGGTTGCGCTGGAGGGTCATCAAGATCAGTATTGCCAGTTGGATTCGCATCTGGGTCTAAACTAGGTAAAGATGCTATATAAGCACTAAGAGTCATATTGTCATTTGTAATTTTCGTACCTTCTTTTGACATAATTTCCGCATGTAACTCTGAAACGAAATCAAAACTCGTTATGTACTCTTTTGGCAAATCGGCTTCTTCCAATGCTTCTGGATCATCGCCTTTCTTAACCAGATTCTTGAAATCACCAACAGTATAATCACTATTGAGTAAAGATCTCAAAATGCCTGTATCTCGACCAGGATTATAAGTATCGAACTTGTTATCAATCCATTCTGTCGCTTTCTGTTTATTCGTCTTATGTTTTTCCCAATCCGCATCTTTGTCTTTATGATTCTTGTATACCCAATTGAAATCTTTGCTTTTCAAATTACAATAAACCTCACGAGTAGCACTTTCAGGCATGTTTTTTATAGCTCCGTCAAAAAGACCTGGCATGAGAATTTTCAAAACACTTATAACCATGGCAAAAACCGGCGATTTCTCTAAGAATTCCTGGACAGTTTTCTTGGGCATCCCAAAACTGGTTAATAAGTCAGCAGCTAAATCAGCATCTTCGGAGGCTGTTTCTTCGGGCGTCGTTGCCGTTGCCGGTGTTGTTGAAGCAGTCTCGAGAAGATCCAGCTCTGTTATAAAAGCCTCGAAATCGGCAGCACTTTCCAATTTTGTAATATCGACTTTTTTCGCGGCATCTGTTTCAGCTTCATTAGCTGATTTATAAGCATCAACTCTTGCTTTTTTATAAGCTTCAAATATTGGTTTAAATTCAGCTTTGAATTCGTCAATTTTCGTATCTATATCTTTGTATTTATCATTCTCTTTCGCATCTTCGGTTTGTTTATAAGCCGTAATTTTGCCTTCCAATGCGACAAGGCTTGCGCTTACATCTGCCGGCAAGGCCATGGTGCGTGGTGCTTTTAGTTTTGCGATATGGCTTGTGGTAAATGTATCAAGTTTTTCAGCTACGCCTTTGGTTGCTACTTCGGCTGCTTTCTTTTCTTCAGCTTTGGTTTTTGCCTCATTAAGTTTCATAAGAAGAGGTTCAAGACAAAGTGTTCGGAATGCGCCTAAAGTTTCATCTCTATCTTTCGGATCATCACCATCCCAGTCCAAATCTTTAAGACTGTCTATAGTGGTCTGATTTTCAGCTAAGGCTTTGAAAAAATCTGCAAGAATCGTAGCTTGTTCAGGGACACTATCAGGTTTAAGTAGCGCTATTTCCGTAGCTGATAAATCACTTTGCAGATTTGCTGTTAAAAATCGTTTCATCGCTGGACCTTTAGAGCCACCTACTCGATTACTTACTCCATGTATGAATTCATTTCGAAAAGCTAAATCTTCAGGTTTTTCTTTTGGTGCCTCTACTGTCGCTACTGCTGCTTTTGGTGCTTCCGGTGGTGGATCTACCCACACCAATCTTTTTTCATGAAACCACATATAATATATTTTTTAATTATTAAATTTCTCCAAAGGATTAACAGCTTGTCCGTTGATTCTGATTTCGAAATGCAAATGACTACCTGTGGACTTGCCTGTGCTTCCCATCAGACCGATCGGGTTGCCACCGGAAATTCGCTGTCCTTTTTTTACATCAATCTGCTTCAAATGTGCGTAATAACTCTGGGATCCATCATCATGTTTTATAATTACCAGATTTCCATAACCACCTTTTCTTCCCGCAAACGAAACAGTCCCATCCTTCCACGCATTAACCTGATCACCGGTTTCGCCATCTATATCCAGACCTGTATGCATTTTCCATACATGATCAATTGGGTGGAATCTTACGCCATACGGGGAAGTCAATCTGCCGTTCGCGGGCACAAGTTGTTTCAGGTGAACACCACTTGCCAATACTTCTCGCTTCTGTATTTCACTGACCGGATTTCGCACCTTGCTTGAGCCGCCGTTCATGTATAGACCGGCAAGCCTGCGTCCTTCCGCAGGGTTAACTGCAGCCGGTTCCGAAGTGCCTTTATAACTGAAATAGTTTTTGTATAAATTATTGAAATGATTCGAGTTGATTGCGGATGGTGAATAAATTTCCGAGAAATAAGCCAAAAAATCGACGGTATAAACTCCATTTATCGAAGGCTCTTTTGAACTTACATCTTTGTAGCTCATCTCATGAGTTCTAATCATACGAATTGCCATTTCGAGTTGCATTTCAAATCCTTCACATCCCTCGGCCATGACTCCGAAGAATCTTTCATTATTCCCATTTTCGGCTTTCAAGAGCGACATTGTCAAATAAGGATCGACTCCGTTATCCGCGGAAACTTCAAATACATGAAATGCAAGTTTTTCGGCATGATTTTTGCCCTTTTCGTTTTTATCAACATCAACACTGCGATATTTTTTATCGCCAAGCATATCGAAGAACGAAGAGAATTTCGGATCTCCTTTCGCCTGTTCAAACGAGCTTACGAGCTGATCTTTTTCAGCTTTTAATGATTGGAGTTCGGCGGGAGTAGCTTGTTTGGTAACAGTTACTTCATATCCTGTCATGACCTCCACATATCCCTCTCCATCATAAAAACTTCCGACAAGCCCTTTCCTTTCGCTAACTCTTTCCGTGCCATCAGGATATTTAACATTAACATTTCTTATTTCAGGCATGGATTTGAAAAACCAACTCAAACCAATCCTGCTTTCCGCTTGTGTATTATCTTTGAAATCGAATTTATAAACTCCGTCGGCAGTTTTTTCAGAAAAAACTTCGAGCAAAGCGCCGGGGCTCTTTTCTTCGATTTGATATAAGACTTCAATGGATGTAAAAGCCACATTTTCCTCGAGAAAATCAGTTTTTAATTTTCCACTTCTATCAAAAAACTGATCAGCCTTGATGATGTTGACGCGTTCGCGCCTGGACTCTTTCATGACACCATCCTGAGTAGTATCATGCACTTCTTGAGCCTCTTTAGCTTCAGTGGAAGGTGGAACCGCTTCGGGAGGAGTGGTTACTTCTATTGCAGGCGGAACTTGTTGTGGAGTTTCTTTACCCATAAATTTTTAGAAAATATAAACATCACCGCACTCTTTTTCAGTTTCCTCCTTAAGAAGCCTGAATTTGTGCAACATGTTTTCGAACTGATAACTGTTATTCGAGTATGCGGATTTGTAATAATTATAAATATCGCGGACGGTTGCCAGCATGTTGAAGGCCATCTTATCGATTTTCATTTTCTTGGCATCATCAAGCTTCTCGTAAATGTCGGTGTTTAATAATGTATCAGATCTGTAAAGATTGATTTTCTTATCATCAACCAATTTCGCAATAAGTTCGGCAAGAGCGAGGTCGTCTTGGCCGAGTCCCTGCGGTTTTTCAATGGGAGTATTTACGATCTTCTGAGTCTCCTCGGAAATTGGCGCATTATCTGTCGCCGGATCGAAGTACGGATTGTATTTTTTTGTTGGTTTGAATGTCATAAGTTTGTTTTTTGTGTTTTTTTATCTTAAAATTATACCAGATTTAGAGATAAAAATCAACATATGGAGAAACAAGAGGCGAAAGTGCGGATAGAGAAACTACGCGAAAAGATAAATGACTTGAATTATAAGTATTTCGTTTTGGATGAATCCGAGGTGAACGAATCTGTTAGGGATTCGCTTAAAAAGGAGTTGATTGCGCTGGAGATGGAGTACCCGGAGTTCATTACGCCCGAGTCGCCGACACAAAAGGTTGGGAGTGCTCTCTCTGCCAAGTTTGCCAAAATTACTCATAAGACGAAGAAATGGAGTTTGCAAGATGTGTTTTCTTCGGAGGAAATTACAGATTGGTTCGAGCGCATCAAGCGCTTCTCCCCAAATTCCAAGTTCGATTTCTTGACCGAACTTAAGATCGACGGCCTCAATATCACGCTCTGGTACGAGCAGGGGAAATTGACGAAGGCGCTTACTCGCGGAAACGGGGTTGAGGGCGAGGATGTGACGCACGCGATCAGGGCGATCGAGAGCGTTCCTCTTGAGCTTCGTGAACCGGTTACGATTGATGTTGGGGGAGAGGTTTATATGCCAAAAAAGAGTCTGGAGAAGTTAAACGCGCGTTCGGAGGAGAAGTTTGCGAATCCGAGAAATGCCGCCGCGGGAAGCGTCAGACAGCTCGACCCGAGTATTACGGCAAGCCGCGATTTGGATATGTTTTTTTATGAAATCGGAGCCGGTGAGCTTCCGACTGCGCCGAAAACGCAGGAGGAGCTTATGCGAACATTGCAACGGCTCGGACTCAAAACAGACACGCACTTCAAACACCACGACAATATCGAATCGGTAATTAAGTTTTGCAAATCTTGGGCGGAAAAAAGGGACAGTTTGCCTTATGAAATAGATGGAATCGTGATCAAGGTTAACGGCTTGGAAACCCACAAGTCGCTTGGTTTCACCGCGAAGGCTCCAAGATACGCAGTCGCTTATAAATTCCCGGCTGAGCAAGTTACGAGCAAGGTGCTGGATATAATCATTCAGGTCGGTCGCACAGGCGCGCTCACGCCTGTCGCCGTACTCACTCCGACTCTCGTCGCCGGCTCGACTGTATCGCGCGCAACACTACACAACGAGGACGAAATCGAGCGCAAGGATATCAGGATTGGCGACACCGTGATTATTCAGAAGGCGGGCGATGTGATCCCGGAAGTTGTAGCAAGTTTGCCGGATTTGAGGACGGGTTCGGAAAAGAAATTTAAGTTCCCGACGACTTGCCCGATATGTGGAAGCGCGGTTGTGAAACCTGACGGCGAAGCGATTGCGAGATGCAGTAATGAGAAATGTTTTGCGATTAGACGCGAGTCGCTTATCCATTTCGCCACGGCGCTGAATATAGATGGTTTGGGCGAGAAAATAGTTGATCTTCTGATTGAGGAAGGTCTTGTCCGCACACCTGTTGATATTTTTGAGTTGGGTAAGGACGACTTGTTTGGACTGGAATCTTTTAAGGATAAAAAAACTGAAAATCTTCTTAGGGCGATAGATGTTTCGAAGGATGTCACGCTCGATAAATTTATTTTTGCGCTCGGGATTCGGCATATTGGCGCACAGACGAGCGGGTTGATCGGTCGTTTCCTTCAGGGTAAGTCGGTCCCGGCGGAGTTGATGCACGCGCCTAAACGAAAACCGAAAGAAACGGCACAAGTCTCGATGTTCGGCTCGGAGACTGCTCCGGTTGAGATGGGCGATGTTTTCCCGATTACCGCCGTGATTTATTTGATGAAGCAGGTGAGTCTGGAAGAGTTGCAACATATCGAGGGAATCGGCGAAAAGGTCGCCGAATCTTTTTATGAATGGTTTGGGGATGGCGAAAATATCAAAATGCTCGAAGGCTTGTTTGAGAGGGGCGTAAATGTCTTAAAGATGCCAGCGGTTAAGGTGAAGGAAGGCGTTACCGGAAAGGTGTTCGTCTTGACGGGCACGATGGCAGGAATGTCGCGCGGGCAAGCGAAAGAACTGATCGTTAAAAATGGCGGATATGTTTCGGGATCGGTAAGCGGGAAGACGGATTATGTCGTGGCTGGCGAGGAGGCGGGAAGTAAATTAAAGAAGGCGAAGGAGTTGGGGGTGAGGGTGATTGGGGAGGGGGAGTTTGGGGAGATGGTGAGGTAAGTAATTGTATAAAAAGAATCATACGATGTTGTTGTATGATATGTTCTCAATTTATTCCACACATTTTAAATATTTCAAGATATTTGATGAAAAATCATCAAACTCCTTCTTTAAACTTGGGTTATGTTTAATAACCGCAGGTGCTAAGTCGGCAAACCTACCTTTTGGCTCCACATCTTTTGCCCAACTTTCCAAGTTGCCATTTGGCACAATAAAAATCCCGACATTAGACAGTTTTTTTATCAATTCATCAAAGATGTTTTTATTATTTTGTGCCCATTTACTAGTGACTGCTCCTTTCCCTTTATTAAAGCCAACTAATTTTTTTATTGTTTCGGTTTTTTCTTTTTGATCACTTGTAGCTTTTACTGTTTCATCAGCCTCAAGTAAATTCTCTAAATTCGAGAAAGGTTCGTCAGTTCCTCCCAATGTTTTATATATGTCTTTTATGAGTTGAGTATCGAATAATATGACATCAAAATCGTATATAAATGATGCGCTGAGATGGACCTTACTTGTTATACTTGCCATATGCTTAGTATTATTTTTGCCACTACAACTCACAAAGCCAACATCTTTATCACTAAGTTCGGGATATTCTTCAAACATATTTTGATAAAAAGAACGATCCGAAGCACCTTCGACTACAATGCAACGTTGATAAAATAAGCCTTGCAAATATTGATCTTGGTTAACCATTGCATTGGCATCATCATTTTTTGTCAACTTACAGGTGTCTATAGTACCTTTATTATTTTCATCTCTCTTAACATGGAAAACATGAGTAACCATGTTTGCATCGAGAATTCCCTGCAGAATCATCGGATCATGTGTGACAAGAAACACCTGTTTTTTTTGTTTAACTGCTAAGTTTACCAATTGCTTACCCAGCCATCTCTTTTGTGCTGGATATAAATGCATTTCAGGTTCGTCAATCATAATTATTTGATTGACTGGTTCTAGCAGGTTTGTCAATAATCTGATCATGCTTCTTATGCCATGTCCTGAATCAGATAAAATGGTGAATTTCTCGTTTTTCCATTTTTGGATTCTTTCAAACTCATCCTGTGCGTTTTCAGCATTTGAGTCGAAAGTTGGCGCATCTTCTTTAGCTAAACCAAGTATTAATTTCTTTTTAGTATGATCAAGAAGAATAAATTTACTTTCAAATCTCTCAAATATAGTTTTATCGATGTCTTTAAGAAGTTTTTTATTCCGATATAAAACATTTATTGAATCTTGAGGTGGTTGATCAAGACCCGTTATATCAACTTCATCTTGAAGACTAAGCCTTGCCTCGCAACTGTCAAAACTAATAAATGGTCTTCTGTATTTAACAGTATTAATAATAGATTCATCTGTTTGGGTATCTATATTGGCAAATTCAGTATATGTGAATCTGTAAATTTCAGATAAATCTACATTACCAGCCTTATCTTTTATCGCACGTGAATAATAAAATAAATTAGCACCCTCATATTTTTTTGCTAAAGATGATTTAATTAGAGTCATATCATCTTTTAAGTTTCCTGTTGAATACTCGGGATTATTAACCCAGTAAGATTTTTCGCGTTGAATGCCAGTAGCTTTCGAGAATAATTCTATCAAAAATGTAGTTTTACCGACACCATTCCCACCTATAAAAACATTGAAATCTCCAAAAGTGAGTTTCTCATCGCCGTCTGTCTGAATTGTAGTCCCAACGATTTTCATCCTTTTAAGTTAATATTTAAATTAGTAACATTTTATTCGACTCAACATTACCTCCATCTCCGCCCCGGTGCAACTCTGTTAATTTTTCTCCCCGGGGAGAAAAAATACCTGTTGTTTAAACCAATCGAATTCGATAACATTAAATTTAAACAGAAACAGCTTTCATCCAAATCACTTAATCCTCTTCCCACCCCGCTTCTTCGGCAAATAATTCTCTTTCGACACAACAGATCTGCCAATCTCATGCTCCAATGCATTTCTCGCAGTACCGGCGATTTTGCCACCTCGTTTTGCATCTTTTTTAAGCTTTGGAACGCCTTTTGAATTATCGATGCGATGAATTTCGGTTGTTGACCTCTCGCCAAGCATGGTGAAGATCAGCTCGAAATCATCCATATGATCACGCAAATTTTCTCGTTTCAATTCTTTCAGATCCTTATATTCACTCGGGGTTACGCCAAAAGTGGCTTTTGATATTTCAGCGGTTAATATCTCGTAACTAGCACAATCAGTCTCGTATTTTTTGCCATCAACAGATTCCAATTTCAGTTGTCTACAAATTGTAGACAACTGAATTCCATCATCATAAAATTATTCCCGGGAATAAAAACAAGGATATGTACAAATTGTACACACCCTTTGCGATGTAATTTGCAGTTGAATTCTCGTATAGCCTCTTATACAATCAAGTTGCTCGGAGCCCAGATGATCATATCGGGAGTCTCTGCGCCCCGAAAGAGAGTGGGTATTGCGAAATACAAACTCTTTTTTACTATCATCTCAGTTTCTTAATCGAATCATTGCACACCAGCGACCTCATCTGAACGATAGCTATTTCATTCAGATTGAGAAGTCTCTCATTCTGCGGCAATTCCTGCCTAATTAATTCCGCATTAAAAGATTCGAGATTTGCCAAACAGACAAGTTGTGCGACATCGGAGTAATCTCGGATATTGCCTTCGAGTTTCGGATTTTTATCTCGCCATTCTTTTGCCGTCATACCGAAAAGCGCCTTATTCAAGACATCCGCCTCATTCGCATAAATAACAGGTATTGGTTCTCTTGAAAGTGCTTTCGGGATAAGATTTTCTCGGATCGAATCGGTTTGAATTCGATAATTGATTTTAGTGAGAAGTCTTTTTGTGTCCCAGCCAAGTTCGAGCCTCTTGTCTTCATCAGCTTTTAACCTCTGGAACTCTTTTATTAAATAAAGCTTGAATTCTGGCGACAGCCATGTGGCGAACTCAAAAGCGATATCTTTATGGGCGAAAGTGCCACTGCTATATTTGCCTCTATACGATCGTATCCCAATTGCATTTGTTCTTTTGATCCATTTAGAAGAAGACAAGATAAATATATTGGTTCCAGCCTCATTTTTAATGTTACCGAATTCGGTAACATTAAAATTTGGATTATGTACTCCCTCCCATGCACCCATGAATTGGATTGTGTATTTTGTTGATAACCAATGAGCAATAACAATACCTGTAGATTCAATATTTTTAAATCTCGCCATATCAGTTAAGGAAATGTATTCCTCGTCGTTGTTTTTAATAACAGCTATCTGGATGCCTTGAGCGTGGATTTTCTTCATAAATAAATTGTTACGGGAACGGTTGAAGGGATTATTTCACGCAGACATTAAATTTTTATGAAAAGGAGGGGTACAAATTGTACCCACCCTTGGATAGGTCCAAATCTGTTAGTCATGATATTTACACATTCAAAAAAGGTTGCGAACCATCCCCCGGGGGAGAATCCAAACCCGTTAACCACGCCTTCCTAGCGCCTAAAGCACTCACCAAATACCCACTCCCACACACCACAGGCACAAACCCATCCGGCAATTCCTCAACCCGCTCAACAACTTTCCTCAACTTTTCCAACTCCTCACGCCCAATCGCCCTCTCATGTTGTAGCGGATAGAGCCACACGAGATCCACCTCTTTTTTAAGCGCCTCAATAATCCCAGCCGCATTTTTATCTTTCAAGAAACTCATAATAAAAAGAAATTTTCGCCCGGGGAATTCACGATCAAGCGTCTCACGCAAGGAAACGGCGCTATCAACAGTATGTGCCATATCAAAGATCGCCTCTCTGCCAAGCCAAACGCGCCTTTCGAACCTGCCAGGAAGACTTACATTAGCAAAATCAACGCCGCCAACTTTTTTCGGATTTATAAATCTCAAAACCTCCCAAGCCAAATAAGCGTTTTTGCGCTGATGGTCGCCTTTCAAGCCCAAAGGTTTGCCCCAATTATTATTAAAATTATACTTAAACAATTTCGCCCCGCCCCTCATAACTCCCAATTTTTCAGCAACAATCTTCTCGATCGTATCGCCCAAGATTTCCGCATGTTCAAGCTCGACTCGCGTTAGCACGACGCACTTGGGCTCGCGCGCACAATTGGTCGCATCAAGCCTTCCGCCCATCCCAGCCTCCACAACCGCATAATCAACTCCCTTATCCGCGAAATACAAAAACATACAAACCGTCAGAAACTCAAAATAAGTAATCTCGCGCGCTTCCGGAATCTCATAAACACGCGCGACAACGCCTTCAAGTTCGCTATCAGGAATCTCCATACCGCCAAGCCGAATCCTCTCGTTCAACCGATAAATGTGAGGGGAATAGTACGAGCCGACCTTATAGCCCATTTGCACAAGCCCCTGCTCGATAAGCCGAACCGTCGACCCTTTTCCTTTCGAACCGACTATGTGAATGATCGGATATTTATCCTGCGGATCGCCAAGTGCTTTCAGAACGCGCTTCACACGCATAAGACCTGCCTCAAAATCCGGAACGGATCCGGTCTTCTCGTAATTCGGCAAGCTGTCCAGAATTTCTTGAATCTTCTGCATCCAAGTTGTCAGTTACAAGTTACCAGTTGTCAGTTCTCTCCATCTTTCGCATTCCAAGTTGTCAGTTGTTAGTTGTAAGTTCCTAGTTTCCCTCAATCTCCCATCCCAACGCCTCCACCGCCTTATCGACAGCCTCGTCACTCTTGGACACACCAAGAGACCCTTGTATGTTAACCTTTCCCAACTCGAATTTCAGTTTAACGGTTTGTGAAAAAACCTTCCTGAAAGCTCTTTCTATAACATCATGTCCTTGCACATTATTTACTTTTTCAAGATGAAAATTGGTTGCAAAACTTACGGTTACATCATTCCCTTCCACTTTTGTAGTGGTGCCTGTTTGAAAAGATCTTTTAATCGCAGGCGTGGCAATATTCTCAAGAATCCTTGGAAAATTCCTCTTAACACTATCGAGAGAAAGTTCAAGAACGGCATCTGCCGGTCGTTCCTGCGCCACATCAACAAGCGGCTTTTCCTCTTCAACCACAACCTCTTTCTTGTCTTTCTTCTCTTCTCTTACTTCTTCTACTTCTTTTACTTCCCCAACTTCTTCAACTTCTCCAAGACAAATCTTAATAACCGCCACCTCAAGCGGTAATTGTGGAATTAACGAACCTCTTTGCGCCTCATAAGCCTCTTGAAAACGATCGACCATACCAAGAATCAATTGAACTTTTTGCGTATCGCCCGAACGAATTTCCTCAAGCATTTTTCCCCTCAAGCATTCAAGAAAATCTTTTGTAAATTGGCTTAAATCATATCCGTCAAAATGAATTTCGCTTATTGTGGATAAAGCAGACTTCACATTTTTCTCCAAAACATAATCATATAATTGTTCGATAGCTTTGTGACCTGCAAGCCCGAGACTTTTTTTAACAAATTCATAAGTCAACTTCCCGTCAAAAGTCAGTTGTTCCATAAGCCCGATTGCATCCCTGAGTCCACCATCAACATTTCGCGCAATCAATTCAAGTGCGTCCAATTCGGCCTCAATTCCTTCCTGTTGTGCAATAAATCCCAAACGGGCAACAATCGACTTGATGTCAACTCTTTTGAAATCAAACCTCTGGCATCTCGAAATAATAGTTTCTGGAACCTTGTGCGATTCGGTTGTGGCAAGAATAAAATAAACATGCGAAGGCGGTTCTTCAAGCGTCTTAAGCAAGGCATTAAAAGCATCCTTACTCAACATATGCACCTCGTCGATAATATATATTTTTGCCTTTGCGCGAGTAGGCGAAAACTTGATTTTCTCTTTAAGATCGCGGATTTCATCGATACCTCTGTTTGAGGCGGCATCTATCTCAATCAGGTCGATAAGCCGACCTTCTATTGCCTCGACACAAAAATCACACTTCTCGCACGGCTCGCCATTTTCTTGCAAATCGGAGCAATTCACAGCCTTTGCGACAAGACGAGCGGTTGTTGTTTTCCCGGTTCCTCTCGGTCCACAAAACAGATAAGCATGAGAAATACCATTATTCTTAACAGCATTGAGAAGGGTTTGCCTAATATGATCCTGTCCGACAAGGTGTCCGAAATTTTGAGGGCGATATTTTCTGTACAATGCTATTTCAGACATGGGGGAGAGGGGGAAAAGTATAAGGTGAAGAGAAGAGGGAGGAAATTCTAATCCTTTGTGAAGTGGTTTACAAGACAGGCTTTATAGTAGCACGGGTTTGCAACGGGGCAATAGCCGTAAGGAATTGCTTTGCGTCAATGCGCTGATTGATTATTATATACACGGTTAATCAATAATTTCTCAAATCTTAAATATGGAAGGTCGAATATTTGCATCTGCTGAAGCGCCGGATTCTCCCAGGGTTGCACACTATTCTCATGTGATTTACCCGATAGTTCCAGGTATACCTGTGCATTTGTCTGGAATAGTAGGAAAAGATATTGGGACAGGAAAATTAGTTGAAGGTGGTGCTGGTCCAGAAGCGGAATGTATTCTAGGGGAAGTTGAGAGGCAATTAGCAAATATCGGTCTAAAATTAAGACATGTTATGAGTGTTATCGTGTTTCTCGCGGGACCTGTTGGGGACTCGGATAATCCATCTCCGGATTTTGCAGCTATGAATGCGGTTTATAAAAAAATATTTGGGGAAAACAACCCTCCTCCGACAAGAGCTACCATTGGCGGATGTCAATTACTGGATGGTGCCCGTGTTGAAATGGTTGTTACCGCATGGAAGCCGAATTCTGATTAGAGTCGTTTTTTTGCAACGAGGCAATCCGTTAACAAGCCGGCAGGAACTATTGTATCCGAACACCTTTCGCCAGAACAGCCTCGTGAAAAATTCGAAAACCATTCGGGGCTGAATTATCAGATTGGGCAAGTTCATAAGAAATCTTCATATCAGGATAAAATGTTATCATCCGTTGTTGCCATTGAGGAATTTTATTTGAATTTTCATGAAGAACTCTATCCCTTGCACCAGAACCTGACCAGACAGTTCCTCGCATTGAAATCATAGTATGTACTTCGTCAGGATTTTTAGCAGGATTTAATTGCACTTTATATTCAAAAACGAACCTACCATCTTCAAATCGCACGCTGGTTTCAAAACCGCTAATGCTTAAATTTGCTCCAGGTGACTTAATTTCCTCTTCAACTTTACTGACAAACTGCCTACTCGCGATCGAATGAATATTGTCCAAGTTTTCTCCTCTGACTCGCACAATTCTTTGCGAGCCTTCTCTTATATATTCGTCGTCTTGACTTATCGCATTCGCAACTTCTCCTCTGATTAAATTTCTAGCAGCATTAACTTCGGGGGAAGGAGCAAGAACGGATAATGCAAATAAAATTGCTGCGTATTTTGGAGCTTTTGAGAGCATAAGAATCGAATTTTAGCACATTCCCCGCCGTATGACTAGATATGAGCTGTTTAAGTTTTATTCCCGGGAATAAAAAACTACCATATGCATTTCGGCTCTATCTCCGAGCTGATAACTGTTACCTGTTAGCTGTAAGCTTCTTCACCTCTCTCCCGAACTTCTCCACAAACACCTCCTTATCAAACTCAAGCGCATGTTTCCTAATCTTCATATACTGATAATTCGGTTCATTTAGCAACATACGAGCGAGACCATCCTCAATCGATTCAAGAGTAGGTTCGTAAAAAAACTCACCCGTAACGCCCGGAATAACTGTTTCAGTCGCACCTCCATGACCATAAGCCAAAACCGGCTTGCCACAAGCCATCGCTTCGACAGGAACAATCCCGAAATCATCCTCTCCGGGAAAAAGAACCGCGCGGCAATTTTCCATATAATCTTTTATGACCGCATCAGATTTAAATCCAAGAAAATCTATAGTCGGACCCGCCATATTCTCCAAATATTTCCGTGCGCCACCATCTCCGATAATCACCAACCTGCGCCCAAGCCTATTGAATATAGAAATCGCAAGATCAATCCTTTTATAAGGAGTCAAAGTCGAAACTATCAAAAAATAATTTTCATTGGTCTTCTTCGGGGAGAAACGACGAACATCAACAGGAGGATAAATTACATCAGCCTCTTGCCTGTAATATTTGCGAATTCTTCCCGCAACAGTATTGGAATTTGCGATATATTTATCAACTCGATCCGCTGCAGCCATATCCCACATTCGGACACGCTCAAGCCTCTTCATTGCAAACATTTTGGTCGCTCCACTCAAGTTCTGTTCACCAAGATATTTATGCGTCCAGTCCCACGCATATCGCATCGGGGAGTGGCAATAACAGATATGTTTTGTGCGTAAATTAGTGACGACTCCGTGCGCGTAAGCGTTGCTCGAGCTGATGACCATATCGTATCCGCTCAAGTCGAACTGCTCGATTTGTGCAGGCATTATAGGGAAAAGATATTTATGCCTTTTGCGTAAAAATCCTGGGAGTTTTTGAAGCCCGGAAGTGATAACTTTTTCTTTTGGAAATTTTTCACCGGCTAATTTCTCATCATATAGAAGAGTGAAAATTGGTGCCTTCGGGAACATCTTTGTGAACTCAAAAAGCACGCGTTCCGCGCCACCCATTCTGACCAAAAAATCATGTACGAGAGCAATTTGCATAAGTATAGAATACCGAATCGAGAGATGGAAGGGAACTTGACGGAAATGCCACCTGCTGTTATAATTAAACGAAGTAAATTTTAACAAAAACAAAACATGGATCACGCTTTCGTTCCACATAAACCTGACAATCACAGAGTTAATAAAGACAACCGTCATGTAGAACAAGACAAGCTAAGTCACAAATCGCCAAAGGTTAAGAACAAAGGAACTCGCTAAAAAGTTTCCAGGTTTTGTCGGCACTTTTATCCCAATCAAATCCGGCGATTTGTTTGTAACCAAGCTCAATCATGCGATCTCTCATCTCGTGATCTTTCATTATTTCCAAAACAGATCTGGAAATATCTTGTTCGCTAAGCGGATCGACGAAATAACAGGCTTTTCCACCAACCTCTCGTAGGACAGGGATATCGGATGCAATAACCGGTATTCCGGCTTTCATTGCCTCAAGAATAGGCATACCGAATCCTTCATAAAGAGAAGGGAACACGAACGAGAAAGCATTTTTGAGCAAAACCGCTTTTTCAATTTCAGTTAAATAATCCGTAAAAATAATTCTATCGGAAACATTACATTTATTAGCAATATCCCTGATAAGTTCATATCCGAATCCGGGTTTCCCGCCCAAAACCAATTTCAGCCCTGTATTTTGAGGGATGGAAGCAAAAGCCCGAATGAGTCTCGCGACATTTTTTTTGTGCTCGATCCTTCCTAGGAAAAGTAAATATTTATCCGTTGAAACGAGTCCGAATTTCTCAAAACAAACACGCTTTTCATCATCGGTAAATTGAGGCGATTCATTAACGCCGTGTTTTATAATTTCAATTTTCTCCGCAGGACATTTGAAGACGATCCGAAGATCTTCTGCGGTAAATTCACTCGGAACGATAATTTTTGAAGCATGTTTGATAGCATATTTCGTACTCCAATTAAGATAAAATCGCTGGCGCCAAGTATAAATTTTCGGATATCTCGCGAAGGCGACATCATGAATCATGATTATGTTCTTTTTGGCTCTTACTAGCGGTAAAACATGAGACGGAACGAATAAGATATCAGGTTTATTGCGTAACATTTTGAAGCTTAATCCGGCAAGAGTCCAAAACCTTTTGAAATTTATTTTCTGCTGACATGGAGTAGGAAAATTCGGTAAATAATCACGAACGAACAGTATCGGTTTATATCCGTGATGAGTCGTTAACTTAAACAAGCGATTTATGATTTCAAAAGAGTATCTCTCGATGCCTGTTGCTTGAGAGTCTCCATATCTTGAAGCGTCGATTGCAATTATTCTATCCGCCATGTCCCAATGTTAACCCGTAAACTTCTTTCGCGCCAGCCTGTCTTAAAACATTTGCACATTCGGACATAGTGGCTCCGGTAGTGCAAATATCATCTATTAGTATAATTTTTTTGTTCAATAGCCACATTGGTATTATATCGCGAACAGCAAAAGCTCCATTTAAGTTCGAAAGTCTTTCATGTTTTTCAAGTTCGGCTTGCGGAGTTGTGTTGCGGATTCGTTTTAGTAAGTTGGCTGTTTGCCATCCAACAGCGCAAGGACGCAAAGCATTCCTTGCGCCATAATATAAGCTGTTTCGCGAATGCGAAACTCCATGAATTAGTATTTCCGCCTGATTGAACCCGCGCCATTTCTCTCTTTTCGGATGGAGTGGAATTGGGACAAGTACGCAATCTTTTTTGGAGAAATTTTTAATCAAAAAATCTTCCAAATCCTGTTTGAAATAAATGGCAATATCATAAATAAATCTATACTTAAGTGACTTGATCGCCATCTGTAAAACTCCATGTTTCTCGTAACGATAAATCGCATAAACGCAATTGAGATTTGGTATAGCGATTTTCTCGTGAATTTTATGAATGCGATGAAGACATCTCTTGCACAAAAACTCGCCAAAACTTCCGCACGAAACGCATTTCCGCGGAAAAAACAAATCCAGACACCAGTTTTTTATTGCGATTAAATTGGTTCTCACATACCATAAAAAAGCACAACGACATTAAAAAAAGATGAAAAATGGCTTATGAAAGATCTGCAGGAATAGTGGTTTATAGGGAGGAAAAAGGTGACCGATTGTATTTATTGTTAAATTACCCACAAGGTCACTGGGATTTCCCGAAAGGGCATATCGAGGGAACGGAAAGTGAAAAAGAGGCAGCTATAAGAGAAACTAGGGAAGAAACCGGTTTATCGGATATTGAATTGACAGAAGGATTCATGGAGAAGGTTGAGTATTTCTATTATCGAGGAGGTGAAAAATCTTTTAAGGAGGTCATATTTTTCGTGGGGCGGACTTCTCTAGAGGATGTGAGAATTTCTCATGAACATATAGGGTATAAATGGCTGAAATTCGATCAGGCTTTTGATAGGTTAACATTTCAAAGTGCGAAGGATTTATTGAAGAATGCAAACCGGCAGTCCCGCAACGGGACGAACGGTCAATATTATAAGTGATTGCGTAAGCAATCTCGTTTTAAGAAGTTTGAATAAGTAGAAGAAGTGACATAGTTGCGGAGGGAAACCTGACATGTGATAGAATATTTTCTCCTCGCGGATAAAACTTTTCTTGCTTACAAGATGCAAAATCACTAAAATCGGGTGGCACAAAATAGTTAGCTCAGTTGAGAGCCTTGGGCAGGTCGGAAGCGAAGCGAACAACCCATCCCATCTGATAGGCGCATCTGCGCTCTCGAGAAGTAATAATTTATAGGTAAGCAATAACATTTAGGATTCACAAATCGGGCGGTTAGCTCAGTTGGTAGAGCGCATCGTTGACGTCGATGAGGTCACTGGTTCGACCCCAGTACCGCCCACCA
>Ga0172379_10004727_pt1 | contig 19721 bp, 29 predicted proteins | sample GrowelOW334metaG_FD_119756 | JGI IMG/M metagenome (GOLD analysis project Ga0172379, IMG submission 119756) | Groundwater microbial communities from an aquifer near a municipal landfill in Southern Ontario, Canada - Groundwater well OW334 metaG | ecosystem: Environmental > Aquatic > Deep...
GAAATGAGCAGAAGGCTTCCGGTCTAAAGTCCGGGTTGTCCAACCATCATTTTCAAATACCAGATTCCGGGTTCCAAGGTTAATCATAGGCTCAATGGCAATTGTCATTCCAGCCTTAAGCATGATACCATTTCCTTTTCGTCCGTAATTCGGAACTTCAGGTGCTTCGTGCAGTTTGCGTCCGACACCATGTCCGATCATTTCACGAACCACTGAATAACCCCGCTCTTCGCAATAACTTTGGACAGCATAACCGACATCCCCAAGTCTATGACCTTCTTCTGCCTGTTCAATTCCTCTGTACAAAGATTCTTTGGTCGTGCGCAACAAATCAATTATTTCAGGTTTTACATTTCCTACACAAAAAGTATAAGCAGAATCACCATGAAAACCATTAATATATGCACCACAGTCAACCGATATAACATCTCCATCTTCCAGAAAAACCTTGTCAGATGGAATTCCGTGTACAACCTGTTCGTTAATTGAAGTACAAATAGATTTAGGGAAGCCGCCGTATCCGAGAAAACCCGGTACAGCTCCATTATCCCTTATAAATTCTTCGGCTACTTTATCTAACTGCTCAGTGCTTACACCCGGAGCAATCAGTTTCGCCATCTCAGCTAACGTTTTAGCTACTATTTGATTACTAATACGAAGGTATTCAATTTCTTCGTCCGATTTTAAAAAAATCATTCTTTTTGTGTTTAGTAGGCAGAAGCACCACCTGAACGTCCTTTTATCCTTCCTGATTTCAATAAACCATCGTAATGACGCATCAACAAGTGACTTTCAATTTGTTGAAGTGTGTCAAGAACAACTGCTACCAAGATCAACAGGGAAGTTCCCCCGAAAAATTGTGCAAATCCCTGATTAATGCCTAGTATCTGTGCAAATGCGGGCATAATAGCAATAATAGCTAAGAATATAGAACCCGGCAAAGTAATACGCGACATGATCAAATCCAAATATTCAGCCGTCCGTTTTCCGGGTTTAATTCCGGGAATAAAACCATTATTACGTTTCATCTCTTCAGCCATTTGTGTGGGATTGATGGTGATAGCCGTATAGAAATACGTAAATACCACAATCAGGATTCCAAATACAAAATTATACCAAAAACCGGTATTATTCATAAATGCGCCTATAAAACCGCTTACACTTTCCGAATGTGCAAATCCGGCTAAAGTAAGAGGGATAAACATAATGGCCTGAGCAAAAATGATAGGCATTACACCAGCTGCATTGATTTTCAACGGAATATATTGACGAACACCACCGTATTGTTTATTTCCAACAATTCTCTTTGCATATTGAACAGGGATTTTACGCGTTCCCTGAACCAACATGATAGAAGCAGCTATAACCAATAACAAAACGATAAGCTCAGCAATAAACATGACCAAACCGCCACCGGAATCAGTTAAACGAGAGGCAAATTCTTTGATCACTGCACCCGGAAAACGCGATATAATACCAATCAAAATGATAAATGAAATACCATTTCCGATACCTTTATCGGTAATACGTTCACCAAGCCACATCACAAACATACTTCCTCCACACAAAATCAGGGTTGAAGTAAGCGTAAACATAAATCCGCTTGGTACTGCAGAACCGGCCTGTGCCAACTGTACACTTAAGTTAATCAAATACGATGGACCTTGCAGTAACAAAATGGCTACTGTCAGGTAACGTGTAAATTGATTCATCTTACGTGTTCCGCTCTCACCTTCACGTTGCAATTTTTGAAAATAAGGAACAGCTATAGTTAACAGCTGAATTACAATGGAAGCCGATATATAGGGCATAATACCCAACGCAAATACCGAAGCATTTGCAAAAGCACCACCCGAGAACATATCCAATAAGGCAAGTAATCCACCGCTTGTCTGAGATTTTAACGCAGACAAAGCATTTGGATCAATACCAGGTAAAACTACATAAGAACCAAAGCGATAAATCATTACTAATAAAGTGGTAGTCAAAAGCCGACTACGAAGATCTTCAATCTTCCAGATATTTGTGATTGTCTCAATGAGTTTCTTCATGCCATTAAATTTTTACGACTGTTCCACCTGCTGCAACAATTGCATCTTCAGCTGATTTCGAAAAACCATTTGCTTCAACTTCAATTTTTACAGTTAACACCCCTTTTCCTAAAATCTTAACCAATTCGGTTTTAGAAACAAATCCTGCTTCTCTCAAATCGCTTATACTAATTTTAGTAAGGTTTTTACTTTGTGCAAGCAGTTGTAAAGTATCTATATTGATAGCTTTATATTCTACACGATTAATATTTTTAAAACCAAATTTTGGCAAACGGCGTTGGATAGGCATTTGACCACCTTCAAAACCAATTTTTTTCGAGTATCCAGAACGTGATTTTTGTCCTTTGTGCCCTTTTGTAGAGGTTCCTCCTAATCCTGAACCGGTACCACGACCAATTCTTTTTCTGGTTTGTGTAGAACCTACTGCAGGGGTTAAATTACTTAAATTCATATCTTATTTTTTAATAGATTCAAAGAATAATACTATTTGATAATTTCAACCAGATGATGCACTTTTGCTACCATTCCCAATATCTGGGGTGTTGCTTCGTGTTCAACTACGGCATTCATTTTTTTCAAACCCAGGGCTTCTAAAGTCAGTTTCTGAACATTAGGACATTTGATTTTACTTCTTACCTGTTTAATTTTTATTGTTGCCATAATTTACGTTTTATCCGTTAAACACTGTATCTAATGAAACACCTCTGTTTTGAGCTACCATATGAGCATCACGCATTTCACCTAATGCTACAATTGTAGCTTTTACCAAATTGTGAGGATTCGATGAGCCTTTTGATTTTGCCAATACATCGGTAATTCCAACACTTTCGAGTACCGCACGCATTGCACCACCCGCTTTCACTCCTGTACCATGCGATGCAGGGCTGATAAAGACCTGGGCTCCGCCAAATTTTGAAACCTGAGCGTGAGGAATTGTTCCATTGTGAACAGGTACTTTAATCAGGTTCTTCTTTGCAGCTTCAGTTCCTTTAGCGATAGCAGCGGTAACTTCACCGGCTTTACCCAGTCCCCAACCTACTATTCCATCTTCATTTCCAACAACAACGATTGCCGAGAAGCTGAATGTACGTCCACCTTTGGTAACTTTCGTTACACGATTGATGGCTACCAATCGGTCTTTCAATTCTAAATCGTTGGTCGATTTTACTTTGTTCATATTTGTTGCCATACCTGATTAAAATTTAAGGCCTGCTTCACGAGCGGCGTCAGCTAATTGTTTAATTCTACCGTGATATAAATAACCGTTACGGTCAAATACCACTTCTGTAATTCCGGCTTCCTGAGCAACTTTAGCCACTAAAGCGCCTACTTTTGCAGCTTGCTCTGTTTTTGATACTTTATCTTTCAAACCCAGTGACGATGCTGCAGCTAAAGTAACTCCGTTTACGTCATCAATAAGTTGAGCATAAATCTGAGTATTACTTCTGAATACGGTCATACGTGGTTTTTGAGCAGTTCCGTTAATTCTGTGACGGATATGTGCTTTTATTCTTGTTCTTCTATCTAAATTTGTTGTCATAATTTCACAAGTTTACGTAAATTATTTACCAGCAGATTTACCTGCTTTGCGGCGAAGTACTTCACCCGCGAATTTAACACCTTTTCCTTTATATGGTTCCGGTTTACGGAATGAACGAATCTTTGCACAAACCTGACCAATCAATTGTTTGTCGCAACATTCCAAAATTAAAACCGGGTTTTGATTCCGTTCGCTTTTGGTTTCGATCTTAATAATATCGGGTAAACTCATAAATATATTGTGAGTATAACCTAATGCAAACTCCAGGGTTTGTCCCTGGTTTGATACACGATAACCAACTCCGACCAGTTCCATTGTTTTTTTGTAACCTTCTGAAACTCCTACAACCATGTTGCTTATCAGTGAACGGTACAAACCATGAAATGAACGGCTTTGCTTTTCGTCGTTTTGACGGGTTACATGACAAATACCATCTTCAACTGTGACTACGACATTTGGATTGATTTCCTGAGTCAAAACTCCTTTTGGACCTTTTACGGTTACTAACGCATCCTTCACAGTAATTGTAACTCCTGCCGGCACGTTTATGGGTAATTTTCCTATTCTTGACATATTACTTTCCTCTTTCTTTTAATAAATGTAACACAATACTTCGCCACCCACATTCAAGTCAAGCGCCTCTTTGTTAGTCATTACTCCTTTAGAAGTAGAAAGAATAGCAATACCCAGACCGTTCAATACGCGTGGCATATCTTTATGTCCTACATATTGACGAAGACCGGGAGTCGAAACTCTGATCAATTTTTTAATCGAGCTAACCTTGTTAACCTGATCGTACTTTAAGGCAATCTTAATGGTGCCTTGTGGACCTTCTTCTACAAATTTGTAGTTGAGGATATAGCCTTTTTCATGCAATATCCGGGTCATTTCTTTTTTCAAATTCGACGATGGAACTTCCACAACACGGTGGTTTGCTTTGATAGCGTTCCGCAGTCTCGTAAGATAATCTGCTATTGGATCTGTCATATTATTGTTTTTAAATTGATCCCGACTGCCGGGACAATATTTAATAATTTACTATTGAATTATTTACAATTTACCATTTACACACTATCTGAATAGTAAATGCAAATTAATAAATGGTAAATGCTTTTACCAGCTTGCTTTTCTAACTCCCGGGATTAAACCGTTTGAGGCCATTTCACGGAACTGAATACGTGAGATACCAAACTGACGGATATAACCTTTTGGACGACCGGTGATTTTGCAACGGTTGTGCAACCGTACCGGAGAAGCGTTCTTAGGAATCGATTGAAGGGCTTCGTAATTGCCTTCTGCGATATATTTTGCACGTTTCTCGGCGTACTTAGCAACCATTTTGGCTCTTTTCACCTCGCGGGCTTTCATTGATTCTTTTGCCATTGTAAGTCTAAATTAGTTTTTTTTGAATGGTAATCCAAATTCTTTCAACAAAGCGTAACCTTCTTCATCAGTTGCTGCAGTTGTTACAAATGTAATGTTCATTCCCAGTAAGCGGGTCAGCCCATCAATATTGATTTCGGGGAAAATGATTTGCTCTTGAATACCCAGGGTATAATTACCATGTCCATCCAATTTATTTGCAATTCCCTTGAAGTCACGCATACGGGGTAAAGCCACACGTACCAGTCTTTCAAGAAATTCATACATCCGGTCTCCACGTAACGTAACATGAACACCGATAGGCATTTTCTTACGTAATTTGAAATTGGAAATATCTTTCTTAGAAAGTGAAGCGACTGCTTTTTGTCCTGTAATGGTTGTCATTTCGTTGATTGCTACTTCGATAATCTTTTTATCGGCAACAGCGATTCCAAGTCCCTGGTTCAGAACAATTTTCTCGAGTTTTGGTGACTGCATTACCGAGCTGTAACCAAATTCTTTCATTAAGATCGGAACGATACGTTCACTATAATCTTGTTTTAAACTTGCTGTGTTCATTCTTAAATTTCCTCTCCTGATTTTAAAGAAACCCGCACCAATTTTCCATCTGCATTCAATTTGCGACCTACACGAACAGGTTTGCCGTTCTCAACAGGATTCAAATTTGAAATATGTATCGTTGCTTCTTTCTTGATTATACCTCCCTGAGGACTTTTCGCGTTAGGCTTGGTGCTCTTTGACACCAAATTAACACCCTCTACAATGGCGCGTTTGTCTTTCACAAGAACTTCTAACACGCGACCGGTTTTGCCTTTGTCAACTCCGGTATTAACGTAAACGGTATCTCCTTTTTTTATGTGTAATTTACTCATCACTATATTGTTTTTCGAAGATTAAAGCACTTCAGGTGCAAGTGAAATGATTTTCATATTGGTAGCACGCAATTCACGGGCTACAGGGCCGAAAATACGGCTTCCGCGGATTTCACCTGCAGTATTTAACAATACGCATGCGTTATCATCGAAACGAATATAAGATCCGTCAGCACGACGAACTTCCTTTTTGGTACGTACGATAACTGCTTTTGAGACAATACCTTTTTTAATGTCACCTGAAGGTATTACACTTTTCACGGCAACAACGATAATATCGCCCAGGGTAGCGTAACGTTTGCTGGTTCCTCCCAATACCCGGATACAGAGGCATGTTTTTGCTCCACTGTTATCGGCTACTATGAGTCTTGATTCTTGTTGTATCATAATTACTTAACTCTTTCGATAATTTCGGTTAATCTCCATCTTTTTAGTTTACTCAGCGGGCGGGTTTCCATAATGCGAACAGTGTCACCAATGTTGCATTCGTTTTTCTCGTCATGAGCATGATATTTCTTCGTTTTATTCACGAATTTTCCGTAAATAGGGTGTTTCTCTTTCCATTTTACAGCAATCGTAATGGTTTTTTCCATCTTGTTACTGAAAACGACGCCCGTTCTTTCTTTTCTTAAATTTCTTGTTTCCATCAGGGTCTGATTTTATTTATTAATTTCTCTCTGACGTAACTCAGTGGCAAGACGGGCAACAGTTCTACGAACCTCCTTGATTTGCAACGGATTGTCAAGAGGAGAAATGGCGTGATTCAATTTCAAACGGGTCAGATGATCTTTTTCAACATCCATGCGTTCCAGAATCTCTTTGTTATTTAATTCTTTTATTTCTCTTGTTTTCATATTCCTTACACGTTTACAGAGGTTGAATCATAATCTCGTCTTACTACAAATTTTGTAGTTACGGGTAGTTTTTGAGCAGCTAAACGCAATGCTTCTTTAGCTATTTCAAAGGATACGCCTTCCACTTCGAACAACATACGTCCCGGAGTGATAGGAGCCACGAAACCTTCGGGAGCACCTTTACCTTTACCCATACGTACTTCAGCAGGTTTCTTTGTAATCGGTTTATCCGGGAATACTCTAATCCAGATTTGACCTTGTCTTTGCATATAACGGGTTACAGCAATACGGGCGGCTTCAATTTGACGACCAGTTAACCATTTCGATTCTAACGATTTTATTCCAAAAGATCCAAATGCCAACTGATTACCTCTTTGGGCATTTCCTTTCATGCGCCCCTTCTGCTGTCTCCTGAACTTTGTTTTTTTAGGTTGTAACATAATATTTCCTTAAATCAAATTCATTAATAACAGTTTAATTCTTTTTCTTTTTAAAACCACCTTTACCTGCTCCGCGGTCGTTTTTCGAACGGTCTCCATAACGATCACCACGATCGCCACGATCACTGCGTTCACCACCACCACGTGAAGTTTCCTTGGTAGCTGTAAAGTTAGGAGCTAAGTCTTTTTTACCATAGATTTCGCCACGGCAAATCCAGACTTTGATACCAATTAAGCCCACTTTGGTCAATGCCTCAGCGTGTGCATAATCTATATCGGCTCTGAAGGTATGCAAAGGAGTTCTTCCTTCTTTATACATTTCCGAACGTGCCATCTCGGCACCATTCAAACGACCCGAACACTGAACTTTGATTCCTTCAGCACCCATGCGCATGGTAGATTGTATAGTCATCTTGGTTGCGCGACGGTAAGCTATTTTACCTTCAACCTGACGAGCAATGTTGTTAGCTACAATTACAGCGTCAAGTTCAGGACGTTTTACTTCAAAGATATTCAACTGAATTTCTTTGTCGGTAATTTTCTTCAACTCTTCTTTTAGTTTATCAACTTCCTGTCCGCCTTTTCCGATAATGATACCGGGACGGGCTGTACAAATAGTGATAGTAACAAGTTTAAGTGTACGTTCTATAATAATGCGCGATAAACTGGCTTTTGCAAGACGGGCATTGAGATATTTTCTAATTTTGTGGTCCTCTACCAAAGTGTCACCGTAATTGTTGCCACCGTACCAGTTAGAATCCCATCCACGAATAATACCTAAACGGTTACTTATTGGATTAATTTTTTGTCCCATCGAGCATTAAATTTGGTTATCGTTAGTAATTTTTGAATCTACGTACAATGTCACATGGTTCGAACGTTTACGAATCCGGTATCCACGTCCCTGAGGAGCTGTGCGTAACCGTTTCATCATCGTTGCTGAATCTACGAAAATTGTACTTATATATAAGTTAGCATTATCGGCTTTTTGCTCGGTTTTGATTTCCCAGTTAGCAATTGCTGATTTCAGTAACTTTTCTAATCTGCCTGAAGCTTCTTTTGACGAGAACTTCAGAACGCTTAAGGCTTTGTTTACCTCCATGCCACGAATCATATCGGCCACAAGGCGCATTTTACGTGGAGAAGTCGGTACGCCTGTAAGCTTAGCAAAGTAAAGAGTCTTTTGAGCTTCTTTTCTTTCTTCGGCTGTTATTTTTTTTCTTGCACCCATTTTTACGAAATTTTTATTTTTTTCTGATTTTTAATTTCAATGGATTATTTCTTCTTACCACCGTGACCGCGGAAGTTACGAGTTGGTGAAAATTCACCTAACTTGTGCCCTACCATATTTTCGGTTACATATACGGGGATAAACTTATTACCATTGTGAACTGCAATTGTGTGACCAACAAAATCAGGTGATAACATTGAAGCACGGGCCCATGTTTTGATGACGGTTTTTTTACCGGCCTCATTCATGGTTAAAACTTTCTTTTCCAGCTTCAAGTTGATGTATGGTCCTTTTTTTAATGAACGGCTCATATTATTTACTTAATTTTTCGATTATTTTTTCTTTCTTTCAATAATATATTGACTAGACTGCTTTTTAGGTGAACGAGTCTTGTAGCCTTTTGCTAACAAGCCTTTACGAGAACGTGGGTGTCCACCCGAAGCGCGCCCTTCACCTCCACCCATTGGGTGATCGACAGGGTTCATAGCTACACCACGAACACGAGGACGACGTCCAAGCCAACGTGTGCGACCTGCTTTTCCTGATCTTTCCAATGCATGATCAGAATTTCCTACACTACCAATTGTAGCTTTGCAAGTAGAAAGAATCTTACGAACTTCACCTGAAGGCAATTTAACAATGGCATATTTATCCTCACGTGATGTGAGTTGAGCAAATGTTCCCGCGGAACGTACCATCGCGGCACCTTGTCCCGGACGTAATTCAATGTTATGAATTATCGTACCCAGCGGTATGTTTTGCAATGGCAATGCATTTCCAACTTCTGGAGATGCTCCTTCACCCGAAACAACGATTTGTCCAACCTGCAACCCGTTAGGAGCAAGAATGTAAGTTTTCTCACCATCAGCATAATAAAGTAACGCAATACGTGCCGAACGATTCGGATCGTATTCGATATCTTTTACTGTAGCGGGAACGCCTTCTTTGTTTCGTTTAAAGTCAATTACTCTATATTTCTTCTTGTGTCCGCCACCGAGGTAGCGCATGGTCATTTTACCATCATGGTTACGACCTCCGGATTTTGATCCGCCTATAACAAGAGATTTCTCTGGTGAACCCGTAGTAATTGAGTCGAATGCACCAATAACTTTGTGTCTCTGCCCCGGTGTTGTGGGTCTTAGTTTACGTACAGCCATTTTTCTGTTTAAATATTGCTATAAAAATCTATTTGTTCTCCTTGTTTAACTGTAACAATGGCTTTTTTATAAGCCGATGTTTTCCCTTTGACAACGCCACTTTTTGTAGAACGGCTTTTCTGCTTAGGGGCTACAATCAAGGTATTTACGTCTTCAATAGTTACATTGTACATGGCTTCAATCGCTTGCTTGATTTCAATCTTGTTCGCGTCTTTCTGCACTTTAAAACCGTAACGATTTAATTTATCGCTCAGCTTTGACATTTTTTCTGTAACAATCGGTTTTATGATAATTCCCATTTTATGTATCTCCTTATGCTTTAAAAATTTGTTCTACCCCGGTAACCGCATCTTCAGTTAATACAAGTGCTCTCGAATCAAGAACTATATAAGTACTTAATTCAGAAACAGTTACGACTTTTGCAGTCGTCAAATTACGGGCCGACAAATATACGTTTTTATTTGCAGATGCTAAAATAATTAACGGCTTTTTATCAGCTACTTGTAAATTCTTTGTCAATGCAACGAAATCTTTAGTCTTTGCTGCAAAATCAGTTAAGTTCTCAACGATGAAAATTTGGTTGTTTATTGCTTTATATGACAAGGCCGATCTACGTGCCAATTGCTTTACTTTCTTATTCAGTTTGAAGTGATAGTCGCGTGGATGAGGACCAAACATACGTCCACCGCCGACGCGAACACCGGATTTAATGTCTCCCGGACGGGCACCACCGCTACCTTTTTGTTTTCCTAATTTACGGGTACTACCGGACAACTGGCTTCTGCCTTTTGACGAGTGCGTTCCCTGACGTTGATTAGCCAAATATTGTTTCACATCTAAATAAATAGCATGGTCATTTGGCTCAATACCGAAGATCGTATCGTTCAGCGATACTTTTCTTCCTGTGTCTTCTCCTTTGATGTTTAATATACTTAGTTCCATGGTTATTTATTGATGATTACGATTGAACCTTTCGCTCCTGGAACAGAACCTTTGATCAGAATCAAATTATGTTCCGGAATTACTTTTAATACTAGCAAGTTTTGCATGGTAACTTTATCACTTCCCATACGACCACCCATTCGCATTCCTTTGAATACGCGTGAAGGATATGAAGAAGCTCCCAAAGAACCCGGTGCACGTAAACGGTTATGTTGTCCGTGAGTAGCTTGACCTACACCGGCAAAACCGTGACGTTTTACAACGCCTTGCCATCCTTTACCTTTTGATGTTCCGACTACGTCGACAAACGTATCGGCTTCAAACATTTCAACGGTGATTGCATCACCTAATTTGAATTCGCTTTCGAATCCACTGAACTCAACCAAGTGTCTCTGAGGTGCTACTCCGGCTGCTTTAAAGCGGCCCATTTCGGCTTTGTTTGTGTGCTTTTCGGTCTTCGTCTGAAAACCTACCTGAACAGCTGCATAGCCATCGGTATCTACCGATTTAATTTGAGTAACAACACAAGGACCTGCTTCGATAACGGTGCATGGTACATTTTTACCATCGGCACTGAAAACGGATGTCATTCCGATTTTTTTTCCTAATAATCCTGGCATTTCAATTGTTGTTATGACCCCTAACCCCTAAAGGGGGAACGGTCGTGTTTATTATTTGATATTTTCTAATCCTAATTCCTAATTCCCCTTTAGGGGCTAGGGGTAGTTTTATACTTTAATTTCTACTTCAACTCCACTTGGCAATTCCAATTTCATCAAAGCATCAACTGTTTTGCTGGTTGAGCTGTAAATGTCGATCAGACGTTTGTAAGAAGAAAGTTTAAATTGCTCGCGCGACTTTTTGTTTACGAAAGTGGCACTGTTCACAGTAAAAATACGGGTATGTGTTGGTAATGGAATTGGACCACTTACAACAGCTCCGGTTGCTTTCACTGTCTTTACGATTTTTTCAGCTGACTTGTCAACCAGGTTGTGATCGTAAGATTTTAATTTGATTCTGATTTTTTGACTCATTGTCGTTTTTATATTTATTTATTTTTTAACTGTTGAAATCTTCGGATAAGAGTCATTCACTATCCAAAGATTCTACAATTGATATTTATTAGTTTAGTCAACTATTATAGTAATTCGACTTTTCCTTTAGCTTCAGCAACTACTTCTTTAGCAATTGAATTTGTAACTTCAGCATAATGATCAAATTCCATTGTAGAAGTTGCACGGCCGGAACTGATAGTACGTAAAGCAGTTACATAACCGAATGTTTCGGACAATGGCACTTTTGCTTTTACTACACGGGCTCCTGAACGGCTCGATTCCATACCTTCCACCTGACCACGACGTTTGTTCAAGTCACCAATTACATCACCCATATTTTCTTCCGGTGTAACCACTTCCATTTTCATGATTGGTTCCAACAGAACAGGTTTAGCTTTAGCACAAGCGGTTTTGTATGCAATAGAAGCACAAATTTCGAAAGATAACTGATCCGAGTCAACCGCATGGAATGAACCATCAAGAACGGTTACTTTTAAATTATCCAGTGGGAATCCGGCTAAAACACCATTCTTCATGGCATTTTGGAAACCTTTCTGGATTGAAGGAATAAATTCTTTTGGAATGTTACCACCTTTCACAGAATCAATAAATTGCAATGGACCTCCTTCGAAGTCTTTATCCATTGGTCCCACTTTCACAATCATATCGGCAAACTTACCACGTCCACCCGATTGTTTCTTATATGTTTCACGCAATTGAACTTCCTGAGTAATGGCTTCTTTATAGTTAACCTGTGGACGTCCCTGATTACATTCAACTTTGAACTCACGTTTCAGACGGTCGATAATGATTTCGAGGTGAAGTTCACCCATACCACTAATAATAGTCTGACCTGATTGTTCCTGAGTATGTACTGTAAACGTTGGATCTTCTTCAGCTAATTTTGAAAGTCCCAGACCTAATTTATCAAGATCTTTTTGAGTTTTAGGCTCAATGGAAATACCAATAACCGGTGCAGGGAAATCCATAGATTCCAATGTAATCTGATGATTTTCGTCACACAAAGTATCACCGGTACGAATATCTTTAAATCCTACTCCTGCTCCAATATCACCGGCTGAAATTAATTCAACGGCATTTTGTTTGTTAGAGTGCATTTGGAAGATACGTGATATACGTTCTTTCTTACCTGTACGGGTATTATAAATATATGAACCTGCGTCCAGTTTTCCTGAATAAACTCTGAAGAAACACAAACGTCCTACATAAGGGTCGGTAGCAATCTTAAATGCCAAAGCACACAAAGGTTCTTTTGCATCAGGATGACGAACAACCACTTTTTCCGGATCACGTGGGTCGAAACCTATAGTCTCCGGAGTATCCATTGGACTTGGAAGATAAGCACAAACAGCATCAAGCATGGTTTGTACCCCTTTATTTTTAAAGGCAGAACCGCAAATCATTGGATTAATTTCCATTGAAAGAGTTGCTTTACGGATAGCTACCTGAATTTCTTCCACTGTAATGGTAGAAGGATCATCAAAGTATTTTTCCATCAAAACATCATCGTATTCTGCAACAATTTCGAGCATTTTATCTCTCCACTCCTGTGCTTCAGCCAACAAATCAGCCGGAATTTCTTCCACATCGTATTCAGCTCCCATTGATTCGTCGTGCCAAAGAATAGCCTTCATTTTCACTAAATCAATAACGCCTTTGAATTTTTCTTCGGCACCGATAGGAATTTGAATCGGACATGGTTTAGCACCTAAAACGGTTCTTACCTGACGAACAACTTCAAAGAAGTCGGCTCCCGAACGGTCCATTTTGTTTACAAAGCCAATACGTGGCACATGGTATTTGTCAGCCTGACGCCATACTGTTTCCGATTGCGGCTCAACACCACCAACGGCACAGAAAGTAGCTACAGCACCATCCAAAATACGTAACGAACGCTCTACTTCAACTGTAAAGTCAACGTGTCCCGGAGTGTCAATAAGGTTGATTTTATATTTATCACCCATATAATCCCATGAAGTCGTTGTTGCAGCAGAAGTAATGGTTATACCACGTTCCTGTTCTTGTTCCATCCAGTCCATAGTAGCTGCACCATCGTGAACTTCACCGATTTTGTGTGTCAAACCGGTGTAGAACAGAATACGCTCGGAAGTAGTTGTCTTTCCGGCGTCGATATGCGCCATGATACCGATGTTCCTATTATAATTTAAATCTCCTTTAGCCATTTGTTAACTATGAATATCTTTTTTATACTGTTCTTGTTTGTTCAATTAAAATCTGAAGTGTGCAAATGCCCTGTTAGCTTCTGCCATGCGGTGCATATCTTCTTTACGTTTGAAAGCACCACCCTGGTTATTAAAGGCATCAACAATTTCGGCAGCCAATTTATCAGCCATCGAACGTCCTCCGCGTTTGCGAGAGTATAATATAAGATTTTTCATTGAAATTGATTCCTTGCGATCTGCACGGATTTCTGTTGGGACCTGGAATGTAGCACCACCGACACGACGAGATTTCACTTCCACGAGTGGAGTAATGTTTTCGAGGGCTTTTTTCCAAACTTCAAGAGGGGATTTTTCTTCGTTCGGAAGCTTGTTTTTCACAGTTTCGAGCGATGAATAGAAAATGTCGAATGCTGTAGACTTTTTACCATCATACATCAAGTGGTTTACAAATTTTGTAACCATCGATTCATTGAAAACCGGATCAGGTAGTACGATCCTCTTTTTTGGTTTCGATTTTCTCATTTTTACTTAAAATTTCCGTTTTTGTTTTTTTAGTTGCTTTAGTCTTACTTCAACGACTCCTCCGAGTCATTTACTCAACTTTTCATCTGCTTCCTGAAAACTCAAACAAGTGTTTAAACTTGATTTTGTTAGTTTGTTTTTTATAGAAACTGAAATGTTTCGTCTGTTGCATTTTCCTTACGAATTACAACCAACCTGGTATCAATTTACTATTTATTTCTTTTTGCCTTTAACGGGTGCACCTTTTGCGGCTACAGCTCCTGCTTTAGGACGTTTTGTTCCGTATTTAGAACGACGTTGTGTACGACCAGCAACGCCGGAAGTATCGAGTGTTCCACGAACCACGTGATAACGAACCCCCGGAAGGTCTTTCACACGACCACCACGAACCAATACGATTGAGTGTTCCTGTAAGTTGTGTCCTTCGCCCGGAATGTAAGCATTCACTTCTTTTTGGTTAGTTAAACGTACACGAGCAACTTTACGCATTGCCGAGTTCGGTTTTTTTGGAGTGGTAGTATACACACGAACACAAACACCACGACGTTGTGGACAAGAATCCAATGCGCGTGACTTGCTTTTATCGACGATAACTGCTCTTCCTTTTCTAACTAATTGCTGAATTGTAGGCATTTTACTTTGTTTTTGATAACTTTAACTGCTTTATTTATATCCCTTTGATTTTTCTCCAAAATGGGTTGCAAAGATAGGTATAATATTTTAATGGGCAATAGCCCTGTTGCAAATATTTTATTTTCCTTACTTTCACTTTCTATTTTCAACAACATTAATAGCATAATACTCATGAATTCAACCATTTATTTTTAATACCTAAGTTTCTAAGTAAATATTATGTTTAAAAATCAGTCTCTTTAAATTTGTATTTTATAAAAAATGGGCTAATCTTTTATTTCTGATTAACAAAACAATTTATCTCCTAATTTATAGTAGATTAATTAAACAAAGAAGTTTCAATTTTGAATATGACTCATTGTGTTGTTATATAATTACATTTTATAAGCCATTCCTTTACAAAATCAAGCCAGTTGTCTACCTGCAACCCACTTTTCTTCATACCAAAGCCATGCCCCCCTTTATCATAGATTTTTATCTCTGCCTGAACATTCTTGGATTTCAATGCTTTATAAAAAGCATAGCTGTGTTCAACAGAAACCACTTCGTCATCTGCCGCTGCGATAAGTAAAGTGGGCGGGGTATCTTTTGAGACTTGCTTTTCGTTCGAAAATCTCTTCATAAGTTCCACTGAAGGATTATCTCCAATTAAATTTTTGCTCGTTCCATCTATCGTCATTGAAATAACAGGATATACCAATATCATAAAATCCGGCCTGTTACCCTTCATAAAATGAGTTCCCAAAGTAGAAGCTAAATGCCCGCCAGCAGAGAAACCGATTATTCCGATTTTATGTTTATCGATATTCCACTTATGAACACTACTACGAATAATTTCCATGGCAGTTTGCGCATCCGTCAATGGAATATCAGAATGTTGGTTTGGCATTCTATAATATAAAACAAAAGCGGTAATTCCCAGCTTATTAAACCATGTAGCTACTTCAGAACCTTCGTTCCGGACTGCTAAACCACCGTATCCACCGCCGGGACAGATTAAAACTGCAGTTCCGTTGGCTTTTTCTTTGGGCACTATATAAGCGTACATTCTCGCTTCTGTGACATTACAAATAAATTCAGGATTATTAATCGTTTCTTTCTCTACAATCCCACTAGTTTCAGCAGGACCGTTTTTATATAATTTAATTTCTTCCTGTGCTGACAGGTTAATGGTGATTGTCATAATGCTTAAAAGCCATAAAATTAAGTATTTCATATTCATCTATTTAAATTATTTTTTATAAACTTTTACCCAATCAATTGTCATTGTGGTTGGGAAAATACTATTATCAATTGTGCCACCCCATGCACCTCCAATGGCAATATTCATAATAAGGTACGCAGGTTTGTCAAATGGCCAGGTCTTTTCATCTTTAGTTACAGGTTGATATTTATAAATGCTTCTACCATCCACATAAAAGCAAATATAATCGGTCGTCCATTCCATGCTGTAAATATGGTATCGGGAATACGGATTTTCTATTTTCACAACGCCGGTATAAGGAGTAGCACCATAGCCCGATAGATTATGTACGGAAGAATGAATTATGCCCGGCTCTCTTCCGACATGTTCCAGAATATCCAGTTCACCACAGTCCGGCCAATTTGCCTTATCTATATTTTGTCCCAACATCCAAAGAGCAGGCCAGGTTCCAGCTCCCGGAGGAAGTTTGGCCTTAATTTCAATAATTCCGTACGTAAATATTCGTTTGTCTTTGGTAATCAATCTTGCCGAAGTGTATTCACCATTTTCATACCGGGCAACAATTAGCAATTTCCCATCTGACAACTTAACATTATCACCGTTTGTATATCGTTGCGACTCCCAGTTTACCCAACCAGCCGGTGCGGCTTCATGTGTCCAAGCCGTTGTATCGATTGTTTTACCATTGAAATTATCCTCCCAAACAAGCCTGTAACCGGTCTTGTTTTGTGAAAAAAGCGTTATAGAAACCAGAATGGAAACTACTATTATCAGATTCGTTATACGTTTCATATTTTGTAAGATCTGTATTTAATTTATTCCTTTTATATATATATTACCAAACCGGTCTGTTACTTTGACCGTAATTTTTGAATTTATATTCAAAACCTTGGCTTTAAAAAGATGATGTGTTTCTTCCACGCCCAACCAGGAATATTTTTTATTTTTGCCCGGAATGTATAATTCCTTTGCCAATGGATCTTCTCCCCAGTATTGCTGCATATTACCAATCAATGAATCATTTTCATACCACTCAACTTTCCATGAAGAATCATAATTATAAACATTAGCAATAATACAACCCGGATTAATTAAATCTGAATTAATGGGATAAAGCTTAAATTGATCATCTTTACTTAAATTTACGCCTTTGAAGTACCAGGACAAACTATCACCGTCAACCGTATAAACGGTGTATCCTTTGGGAGTTCCATCCACCCCAATTTCGCCCTGCCACCACGCCGCACAAGCAGCGACATGAGTATGTTCGAATAAGGTTGGTGAAACTACGGTAGTCCATTGTGTGTGGCTGTGTCCGGCCAAAATATGTGCATTAAAAGGGGCTAATATTTTATATAAAGCTGCACGGTTCATGACTGAATTCGACATTAAATTTGAAAAGTTATCTGTATTCGAAGATTCACCATAAATAGTAGGAATATGCAACGAAACAATCACTGTACTCCCTGGTTTAACTCTTGACAAATCTTTCTCGAGCCAACTAAGCTGATTTTCATTTACATATCCTATATATCGATATGAATATCCATAATAAAACACATCTTTAAGTACAATATAATGAACTCTTCCTTTATTAAATGAATAATATTCGGGACCGAATTTTGAGGAAAATGTTTTAGATGAAAATTCATCTGAACGGTTATTGTAATCCATGTCATGATTTCCAACAACCTGATAGAATGGAAGTCCGGTTTGCGAAATCATTTGTTTATATTTATCATAAAAACCCAATTGATCAAAAACATTATCACCACAACTAATTGCATGAACAGGAATTTGAGAAGAAAGACTAGAAACTGTTTTCTTTACATCATCGACTACAGTTTGCAACAAATCAAACTCTTTATTTTCCTGAACCTGAGGGTCGGCCCACAAAATAAATGCATGTTTTAGTTGTGATTTGGTGCACTTAGTGAGTGTAAAATTAACTGTTTGTTCCTTTTTACTCTTATTTATGGAATCATAGAAAACCGGAACACCATTCATAATTGGAGAGTCGTAACCCGAAGGTAACGAATAGTATACAAAATCACGCGCTGAACATGTTGAGAGTACATAGCGACCATTATTATCCGTTTCTACAACCGAAATGCCGTCAGTTACACTTACTGAAGAAACACCATTCCCATTGCAAAGTACTTTACCCTGAATTCGAATCGGTTGATTGTTTGTTGAAGCAAAAAGTAAATTTGCTGAAATCATCAACGCGATGTGAAGATATAAAAACTTGTTTTTCATCTTATCTTAAAATATTTATAGTTATTGAATTTTAATCATTTTATTTGCAACGCAAAAATTCTTGGTAATCAATTCGTAAAAATACATTCCATAACCAATTTGATTTGTTTTGTATTCGTGAGAATGAAACCCTTTTAATTTGAAACCTTCCGAAATATTATCAATTAGTCGATAATTTATATCATAAATCCTGAAATTTACATCACTATCTTCAGGAATGTAGTAGTTGATCGTAGTATTGTTTTTGAATGGATTAGGATAATTTTGAAACAATGATTCATTATTTTCATCATATATTTTTTTGATTTCGGTCGAATTAATCAAAAATGAATCCGACCAATTACTCCATTTCAAATTAAAATCGCGGTAACGCACCCGCAAATAATAAGTGCCACCTGGTGAAAGAAGCGATAACGGGATTTTAATCTGGTTCATATTCATGCCATGATTCAAATCTAACGGTTTATTATACTGATCAACACCATAAATATTCTCCCAATTAATTATGGAATCCTTTATTACCATCAAATTTTTAGTTACCTGAAATTGAAGCGACATCAATGAATCAACTCCCGAAAATTTCGAAATATTAAATTCTGTATTTTCACCCGAAATTTTATTTGTTTCAATCATTGGTATAGCCGGACCTGACTGATTTTTCTTTTTATACCATTTATCCAGTGGTACATTATTTTCGTAGTCAGTAGGACTTCCCAAACTATACATTGTGTTTTCGTAGGAATGATTTGCCGGATCAATTTCCAGTATCTGATAACAATAATTGCTTATTGTGACATGAATATCATTAAAATCTTCGTTTGCTCCTTCTGCCCACGGGTCTAATGCTCCGCCACCACCGCCACCACAAACAATACGAAAGTCACCATCCGCTTTATCAGACAAAATGGTTCCCCTTTCGAAACCATGCGTATGCCCATAATGCATTTCCTGCACCTTGCTATATTTTTTTATAATGGGAAACAGGGTATTTTTCACGTACACGGTTCCGCCATCCGAATTATTGATTGTTTTCCAGAGTTCTGTAAAAGGCGGATGATGAAAAAAAAGGAACACAAAATCAATATCCGGATTATTTTCCGTTTCGCTCAGTTTTGTATCCAGCCAGTCAGCCATAACCGTTCCGCATTGGGCGGTTATATTAGTATTCAGACCTATAAATAATGAATTTGCAACCCTTAAACTCCAGATTTTTTCATTTAATGCCGGATTTTCGGGAAATGCAGAGAGTTCATCCATTTTCAGATAATTGTAAAAATAAGAACTTTCCCCTTCGTGATTTCCAGCAACTACCATGGTTGGAATGTAAGGGGTGAGTGAGGATAAAGGTTTGAAATATTCTGTTGAATATTGTTC
>Ga0172379_10004729_pt1 | contig 19717 bp, 20 predicted proteins | sample GrowelOW334metaG_FD_119756 | JGI IMG/M metagenome (GOLD analysis project Ga0172379, IMG submission 119756) | Groundwater microbial communities from an aquifer near a municipal landfill in Southern Ontario, Canada - Groundwater well OW334 metaG | ecosystem: Environmental > Aquatic > Deep...
AGCTACCGATATGTCTGGAGAATTTGGTGAACTTGCAGTAAAAGCGGGCTCCTCTATGAGCGGAATGGTTCTCGGTGGGGCTGTGGGAATGGGTGCGATGGCTATGCGTGGGACAATAGGTAAAGTAGGGGACAAGCTTGATAAAGCAGGGTGGGTTAATAACATGGCGGGCAGTAAAAATGTATTTGCAAGTTTCCTAGGTAATAAACTAAAAGATTCTGGGCAAAAAGTCGCATCTAAAAGCTTTGATATACGAAATACAGAAATGGGCGCTGCTGCAGGTAAAAGTATGGGCTCGGATATAGGAAAAGGAAAGGTAGGTGGCTATACAAAAGACAGAAAAGACTTTGTTGAAAAGAAACAAAAGAGAGCAAAAGAAATTGAAGTAAATGAGGATGAAGATTTGAAACAGGCTCTTAATAAAACTGAAATGGATTTGCAGGCATTATTATTTGGAAACAAAAAAGAGTTGGATGAATTAGATAAATTAATTGAAATTAAAAAACAAGCACTTGTAGACATTAGTGCGCAGTTTGGAGCAGGTACTCCTGAAGCAAAAGCGGCGGGTCTTGATTTACAAAATCAAAAAGATAGAAAAACTGCATTGAGAGAAGGGAAAAAATATGATGGGGACAAAGTTATGGTTGCAGGTGTAATAACACAAACAGCTGAACATGCAAAAAATTATACAGGAACAGCCGCAAAGGGTACTTATTCTTATGTAGATGCTGATGGGGTTACTAAAACTGTAGATAGGACAATTGCTAATCTTGAAAAATTTGAATTAAAAGATAGAAAGGCCGACTTGGATACTAAAAGTAGAAAAAGAAGGGCTGGTTTTGCTAGTGCAACTGGTTTCTGGGGTGGTGCAGCTGGTATGGAGGCACAACATAAGATAATAATGGAAACAAAATTAGATAGTGGAGCAAAAACATAATTTATGACTGAAGAATTAAAACAAAAAATTAAAGAGGGGTTAGAGAGACTACCAAAAGAAGCACAAGATGTGATGAATACTTTTGAGTGGTTAAAAATTGTAGAAGAAATTGGAAAGAAATATTTAATTGATGAGAGTGAAATAAATATTTTACAAGGTGAAATAGGTTTTATTTTAATTGAGACCAATAGTCCAGATATGCTCGCAATAAATATAGAGAATAATATAGGTACAAGTAAAAATGAGGCTCTAAAAATAACAGACGAAGTTACTCAAAAAATATTTAAGCCAATGATTGAGCTAGTGCATTCATCAGCTAAAAATAAATCAAAAGCACACACACCAAGATGGGAGCAGAGGATTGGTTTTATCCTTTCAGGAGGGAATTACTCGGCTTTTTTAGACAAATAATAAATAAAATTTATGATTATTCCAAAAACAGAACCATTAGAGACCCAAATAGCAAAAGCAAGACAAAACCTTAGAGAGGAGAGTAGGGCGGCTATTGATGCTGTCAGTTGGAAGCTAATTCTTAAGGGAATAAACAAAAAGTATACCGAAGCACAGTTAGAGGACTTAGAAATAGAGACGGAATTACTCCTTTGTGGGCTTGTAAGTACTGTTGATTTCCCAAGGGAATTAGAGAATAGAATGCGAATACCAAGAGCTGAAGTAAGTGCATTATTAAATGAGATGGACAAGCTTATTTTCAAGAAAATGCAAGAAGAATTAGAAAGGAGGCTCAGTGGGGAAGCAAGCAAAGAGAAAGTATTATACAAAAAGAAGGAATTTATTGCAGACCCTCGTTTTGTAAATCTTCCAAAAGATGTCCAAGAAGCAATATATTATTCAGGGTGGAAAGAAAAAATATATGATCTCGCAAAAAAATATGGGATCAACATAGAGAAGACTGGAGTATTGGAAGAGATTACAATAAAAACACTCTCTGGAACAATAAAAACCAATGAATATGAAACTGAAATAAAATCTAAAATTGGCTTGCCAGATGATAAAAATAAAGAATTGGTAGTAGAATTAAATGAGAAAATTTTTAAGAATGTTCAAGAATTAATGAAGGGTGGCATACATGTTGAAATTGGAAATGAGAAAATTCCAGCACCACCATATATAGCAAAGAAGGGTGAAGAAATACCTATCCCTGCGCCTGTTTATAAAGAAGCAACAAAGGAAAATTCTCCCCAAAAAGAAATAGAGAATATAATATTAGACAAAGAATTAAGTACGCAAGAAACAGATATATATAAAGAAAGTGGAATAGAAATTATTTCAAATGAAAATAAAGGAGAAGATAGTGTGCTCATGCACCCAATTAAAAAAGAAATACCTGTCATAAAAAAAGAGACTCCATTAATTTTAGAGCCATCTATACAAAAAGATTCTTTTGTTGAAGTAGTTCCTGAAATAAAAAAAGTAGAGGAAATTGAATTTGCTTCGCCCCCTGCTATGGCAAAGGTGCCAGAAGGGCAGAGAGGGTCTAATATTATGTTAGACAAATTAATCAGCAATACAACAAGCAAGACAGTAGTGAGTGATTATTCATTGCCCAAAATTAGTACCCAAGCTCCTGAGAAGCCTCACGACCCTTATCATGAAGCAATATAATAAATAATTATGAGATTCCAAGTACCACAATTTATAGATATAGAAGACAAGATTTTTGGACCTTTTACTTTTTCCCAATTTGCTTTTCTTATTGGTGGGGGAGGGATAGTTTTTGTTTTATATAAGGTTCTACCACTTATTATAGCCATTTTCTTAATTTTACCGGTGGCCGGACTCACTGTATGCCTTGTTTTTGTAAAAATTAATAACAAACCTTTTGTTTATTATTTAGAAGCTTCTTTTAATTATCTTATTTCTAACAAACTTTATGTATGGAAGCAAAGATTGGTAAAAAAGAACGACAAACAAGAAGAAGATGTCCAAATCCCTACAACTATATCAAATGTTCCTATGTTATCTGAAAGTAAGCTCAAAGATTTATCGTGGAGTTTAGATGTCCAAGAGAAAAATAACCAAGAAGAATTATAGTAGTAAATTAATAATTTTGTTTAGTATGATATAATATCTATATATGGCAATTAATGCAAAAGCTGCACAAGAGTTCGTACCAATAAAAGAAGTCCGTAATGGTATTATTATACTCAAAGACGGAGGTCTTCGGGCTATACTTATTGCTTCCTCTATAAATCTTTCTCTTAAATCTTCTGAAGAACAAATGGCTATAATAACCCAATTCCAAAATTTTCTAAATGGCCTCGATTTCCCCACACAAATAGTTATCCAGTCTAGGCGCTTGGATATAAGACCATATCTTTTAATGCTAGATAATAGACTCAAAGAACAAACGGAACCTCTTTTGAAAATACAAACAAAAGAATATATAGCTTTTATAAAATCTTTTACAGATGAAGTAAACATAATGACCAAAACTTTCTTTGTTGTAGTCCCTTATATTTCAAGTGTGATAAAATCCAAAAATGGAATGATAGATAGCTTCCTAGGTGGTGGAGCACCTAAAAAGCAAGTAGAAGATACCAAGAAGGCTATGGATCTAGCTTCATTCGAGGAAAAGCGTAGCCAGCTCGAGCAGAGAACAAATGTTATAATAAGTGGATTAAGTGGTATAGGTATAAGAAGTAGTCAGCTTAAAACAGAGGAAGTAGTAGAACTTTTTTATAAAACTTTCAACCCAGGGGATATTAGTCAAGGAATTAAATTACAATAATTATGGGAATATTTTCATCATTTTCAAATAGTGGGGATAAGGGCAAGCAATCAGCCAATGTGATGCCTGTTTTACCTACTGAAATATACAAAGCTGCAACTCTTGAGCTTCAAGATGTCATCGCGCCTTCAGCTCTGCAAATAACTCCAAGAAGTTTAAACCTGGGGGACAAAATAGCTAGAACTTTCTTTGTTATTTCATATCCTAGATATCTTACCGATAATTGGTTCTCCCCAATTGTGAATTTAGATAAAATTTTTGACGTATCTATTTTCATTCACCCCATTGAAACGTCTGAGATATTAAGATCTTTCCAGAAAAAGGTGGCTGAGGTACAAAGTCAGATCTCTGTCCGCGAGTCGAAGGGTCTCGTCCGTGATCCTATGCTAGATACTGCATATCAAGACTTAGAAGGTCTTCGTGATAATTTAATGCAGGCACAAGAGAAAATGTTTGATGTGGGTCTTTATATCACTGTATATGCTGACAACGAGAATGATTTATTTAAAATAGAAAGTGAAGTGAAATCTCTTCTTGATTCCAAGCTTGTCTATCTAAAGCCTGCACTTTTCCAGCAAGATGAAGCATTTAAAAGTGTAATTCCTCTTGGAACAGACCTTCTTGGAATACACCAAAAGTTAAATACTGCACCTCTTTCAAGTATTTTCCCCTTTGTTTCTTTCGATCTTACTTCTGATAAAGGAATTCTTTATGGTGTAAATAGACACAATTCTAGTCTTATCATCTTTGATAGATTCTCTCTTCCAAACTACAATTCTATCACTTTTGCTACTGCCGGAGCAGGTAAATCTTATGCTACAAAACTTGAAATAATCCGTACTCTTATGTTTGACGCAGAAGTAATAGTTATAGACCCAGAACGTGAATACGAGTATCTAGCAGAGGCAATAGGTGGTAGATATTTCAATATTTCTTTGTCTTCCGACCACCACATCAATCCTTTTGATTTACCAATTCCAAGGCCAGACGAGACAGCAGGGGATGTGCTCCGCTCCAACACAATAAACCTCGTTGGGCTTTTCCGAATAATGCTAGGAGGACTTACCCCCGAAGAAGATTCAATAATAGACCGAGCTATTACAGAAACTTATGCATTGAAAGATATCACAGCCGAGTCCAATTTTGCAAATATAGAGCCTCCACTTCTGTCAGATTTTGAAGTTGTTCTTGCAGGTATGGAAGGAAGTGGATCTCTTATACAGCGTATTGCCAAGTATACTCATGGTTCATGGTCTTCATTTATAAATAAACCTTCCAACGTAGATATCAATCGTAAATTTGTTGTTTTCTCTGTACGAGATATGGAAGATGAACTTAAGCCAGTAGCTATGTATATAGTCACACACTTTATATGGAACGCTGTCCGTAAAAATTTGAAAAAGCGCTTGCTTGTAGTAGATGAGGCTTGGTGGATGATGAAGTCAGAGGATACAGCTTCATTCCTATATTCTATAGCTAAAAGAGGGCGTAAATACTACCTAGGGCTCGCTACAATCACCCAGGACGTAGGGGACTTTATGAAGAGCCCTTATGGGGTACCAATCGTTACAAACTCTTCTATTCAGCTTCTCTTGAAGCAATCCCCAGCTACTGTGGATGTCCTCCAGAAAACTTTTAACCTAACAGATGAAGAAAAGTATTTACTACTTGAGGCAAACGTAGGGGAGGGTATCTTCTTTGCGGGGCTAAAACACGTAGCGATCAAAACAATTGCTTCCTATACAGAAGACCAAATAATCACTTCCGACCCATCACAAATCCTTGCAATAAAAAAAGCGAAGGACGATTTAGTGGTGGCTAGTTCTGTTTAATAAAAATGAAAAACTTTTTATATTTTATTTTAATATTTTCTATAATTAACATTTTCTTTATGCCAGTTTTTTCTTTTGCTGAAACACAAATAACCGTACAAGAAGATGAAATCATCGTATCTGTTTCACCAAAGAATCCACAACCATACGAGGAAGTCTCTATTAGTTTATCAAGTTTTGCAACAGATTTAAATAAAGCGATAATAACCTGGCAGATAGATTCTAAAATAGTACTCTCGGGTATTGGGAAGACTGGTTATTCTCTTACTGCATCAGGCCCAAATACAACAATTCTTTTAAATATCACAATTAAACCTGTGGGGGCTATCAATACTATTAGTAAAAGAATAATTCTTTCTCCTTCTGAAGTAGAATTACTATGGGAATCTTTAGATGGATATGTACCTCCTTTTTATAAAGGCAAAGCTTTCCCGTCTAGGGGCGGCACTATAAAAGTAATAGCGATTCCAAATACAGATACAATAAAATCTGGCAGTGGAAGCATCTCTTATACATGGAAAAATAATGGGGAGGTTCTCCTCGGTGTTTCTGGTTATAATAAAAATTCTTATGTTTTTAAAAATGATTTATTTGATAGTAAAAATGAAATAACAGTAACAACATCATCTGTGGGTGAGAATTATAATGCTGAAAAAACAATAGAAGTAGGAGCATACAATCCTAAAATACTTTTTTATAAAAAATCCCCCACAGAAGGTGTGCTATATAATACAGCACTAGAGAATAATACTATATTAAATGAAGATGAGATGACCTTGGTAGCTGTACCATATTTCTTGGCAATAAAAGGAAATGAAGATAATTTCCTATATAATTGGAGTATAAATGGTGACCCAATACAAACACCATCAAAGAAAACAGAGCTCACAATCAGGCCTACTTCTCGTGGTGGATATGCAGATATAAACCTAGTTCTTGAAAGTGTAAATGAATTGTTCCAAAAAGTTACAGGCCAATTAAGATTAACATTATAAATATGAAAAAATTATTCTCATCTATTTTAATATCGTTTATTTTATTTACAAATCTTGTGATACCTATATTGGTATCCGCGGCTGATCCAGCTGTTGATGTTACAGGAAAAACTGTCGTTCCTGAAAATAAAAGTGTTTATACCATGCTTGCTCCGATCGGCAATATTACTTGTATGGATTCAAGTGAGGAAAATAAAATATCTAAAAAATGCCTTACTAATAACATAGGTGAATATTTAAATGTAATTTTTAAGCTCGCTATTGGAATATGTGCTGCTCTTGCTGTGATAATGCTTATATTAAATGGTGTTAAATATATGGGTGATGAATCTATTTTTGGAAAAACCGAAGCTAAAAGTAAAATGTTTGGTGCAATAATAGGTCTTCTTATAGCTCTTGGTGCTTGGGCTCTCTTAAATACTATTAATCCAGCCCTAACAGGGGTAGGAGGGCTTAATATTTCTACTGCAGAAGTAAAACTTGATCCATTGGTTTATGGTGATACTCCACATGGGCCAACAAACGGTAAATACTGTAACGGTAGGGTTGTCGCTGGAGCAGAAGTAGATACTATTACTGGTAGAAGGTGGGATGCAGACTCATCAGAAAGAAAAATACTTAGTGATAACGGTATTACTGTTCAAAGAGCAAATTCCTGTAAAAAGGTTGGGGAAAGTGGCTGTACCTCTTTGACAGGATTAATAACTTCTCCTGTTGTTAATTTCAAAAAGAGTAAATGCCCAAGTTGTGTTGTTGTAATAAACGGAGCTACTGAGTGTTGGGAACACTCAAGTGGAACAACGCACTTCCCTGGTTATTCAATTGTTGATATTGATGATACACCATCAATGAATACGTATGTACAAAGTGGAACTAAACAAAAAAATAATTCTTCTTTTGATTTATATATTAAAGACGGAATTCAGTTCCTTTATGAAAAAACACATTATCATATAATTGCTTGGTAGTTTTATGCCCACAAAAACAAAATTCATATTCATAATAGTTTTTATATTGGTGGGGGCTTTAATGCTTGGTCTTTATTTCTATTTCACAAGCAAAAATACTCCTACAATAGACCAAAACCCAAGTCTTTTACAGCAGTTTAATCCTTTTGGAACAGGTACAAAAACCCCAACAACTACTACCCCAGGTGATGGGACAGAAATACCAAAAACAGAAGAAACAACAATAGAAGCTTCAAAGTTTTATCAAATAACTAATTTTGCTGTTGCGGGCGCGGTATTTTTGGAAGACAAAAGAGCATTAACAGTAGATGTTGGGGCCACAAGCGAGTCAATCCCTGAAATAGTTCCTTCTGTTCGTTATGTAGAAAAAAGTACTGGTCATATATATCAAATGTATTTAGATACAAAAAATAGTGGAACCATATCAAACACCACAATTCCTGGTGTATATGAGGTAATTTTTGGTAATGGGGCATCATCTACTATTTATAGATATCTATCAGAAGACAATAAGAGTATTACTAGTTTCTTGGCTTCGCTTGGTGGAAATAGTAGTTTTCTGACTTCTGATATACTTAATATTAGTTTATCCCCAGAAAAAAATAAGTTTTTTTCACTCACAAAAAATAAAACTGGTGTTGTTGGGTCAACAAAATCTTTTGATGAAAATAAACCAACTCAGGTTTTTTCATCCCCCTTCTCAGAATGGCTACCACAGTGGGTAACAGATAACACTATTTATCTAAACACAAAACCTTCTTATCTAGTTCCGGGAAGTCTCTTTAGTTTAAATATTACTACTGGTACACTTACCAAGCTTTTTGGTAATATTCCGGGCCTTACTACACTAGCAAATAGTAATGGGGATTTTGTTTTATATGGTGCTTCTTTTAGTATAGGACCAAAATTAAATATTTTTAATATCAAGAAACATACTTCTGTTGATTTAGATGTATATGGACTACCAGAAAAGTGTATTTGGAGCAACGATAATATAAATGTTTATTGTGCTGTTCCAAATACTGTTATGGGTACACAATATCCAGATTATTGGTACCAGGGATTAGTTTCTTTTACTGATTATTTTGTAAAAATAAACACAAATACAAAAGGCATAACAACAATTGCTAATTCTCAAGACGAAACACCAGTTGATGCTACCAATTTATTTTTAAGTAAAAAAGAAAATACTTTGTTTTTTATAAACAAAAAAGACTCCACGTTATGGAGCCTAGATCTGTAGTTTTTAATTATTTCCTATATATTTAATTACAACTCTTCTACTTGGGCCATATCCTTCTGACTCTGTTTTAATATCTGGTATGCCTTCGAGAAACATGTGTATAATACGGCGCTCATTAGCTGGCATTGGATCTACCTCTATATTACTTTTAAAATATTTTGCTCGTTCTGCCATCATATGAGCTATGTTTTTAAGATTATCAAATCTTTTCTTTTGATATCCGTTTACGTCTACAAAAATATTAGAAATTTCTTCTCCTCCATTTTCTTTTTCAACTATTTTGCGAATAATATGATTCAAAGATCTCAAGGTTTCTCCTTCGCGCCCTATCATAAACCTTGAGTCTGGAGTTTCTATCATACACCAAAGCATTCCATTCTCAAGTGAAATTTCGTATTTTGAAATAGTACATGCTGTATGCTTAAATATATCTTCTATTATTTTTTTAATTAGTTCTTCTTGCATAATATTTTATTTGTATTGGTTATTTACTATCTATAGTCTTTCGAATATACCATTCTTGAACTATAGTAAATATATTACTTATAACAAAATATAATGCAACTGCTGCGGAAATCTGCCAAGAAATGATTGCAATAAAAACAGGGAGTATATATTTTATATTAGTCTGCATGCTATTTGAAAGCTCGTCTTGAAATGAAGCTTTTTCTGGAATTTCTCCAGCTTTTATTACTTCAACTTTTGGTTTAATAGGGGAGGCGAGGTATCCTTGTATAAATTGTGTAATACCAGCTAAAAGAGCTAAGATTACGCTTTTGCTACTCATTTCTATGAAGCCGAGAAAATTTGTGTGTATTATTGTGGGTTTTTCTAAAAATGAGTAGACAACACCTGTATCTAATGAAAGACCTTTATAAATGACAAAATATAAAGCAAAAATAACAGGAAGTTGTATGAGTACTACAAGGCACCCTGAAAATGGGTTTGTCCCATATTTCTTATATAATTCAAAAGTTTTTTTTGCTTGTTCTTCTTTGTTAGGGTAATTTTTCTTGATAAGTTTAATTTCGGGCTCCATTTTCTTCATTAAAATCTGGCTTTTTATAGACTTTTTCGTAAGTGGGTAGAGAATAAATTTAATGATGATGGTAATCACTATAATAGCAAAACCAACATCGCCAAAAGTGACATTGTGTACTATAAATATAAGGATATTATAGATTGGTTGATAAAAAATGGTGTTCCAAAGTGATTGCATTGCTTTATTGTATATTAAAAAGGTAAAATTTCAAAATAAAACACAAAAATGGGTTTATTGCTTTTTATTTAAGTGGATCAAAATGGTTTTTTTGCCAAGGGTGGCATCTTAAAATTCTCATAAAACCCTTATAAACACCTATTATTCCTCCATATTTATAAATTGCTTCTTTTGTATATTCTGAACAGGTTGGAATAAAAACACAAGAATTGTGCGATTTTAATGGTATTATTTGATATAAATTAATAATTTTAATTAAATATTTTTTCATATTAAAAAACTTTACATTTTTCTAAAATATTTTCTATATCTTTTTTTAACCTTATATTTTCTACATTAATTGCTTCTTTTTTATAAAAAAATACACCAGCAATCGGTTTTAAATTGTTTTGTTTTAGTATATTGTACCCCCTTCTTCTTAAAAAATTTCTTTTTATTGCTGTTTTTACCATCTTTTTAGATACAACAAAAGAGTATGAGGGTCTTTCAAAGGGGATATATTTAAAAAGAAAAAAAGAGCCTGAAACAACTATTCCTTTTTTTAAAATAAGTTGGAATATTTCTTTTGTAACTCTTTTTTTCTTAGAAAGCATTTTTATTTAGAAATAGAAACCTTTGCTCGCCCTTTTCTACGGCGCGCTTGTGTGACCTTTTTACCACCTGGGGTTTTAGCGCGAACTAAGAAACCGTGTGATTTAGCTCTTTTCCTTTTGTTTGGTTGATATGTTTGAGACATAAATAGAATATATAACATATTGACATTTTTTGCAATCTCCACCCTAAAAACATATACACAGTTTATTAACACCTTAATTAAGTGTTTGAGTTGTGTTGTTTTTTAAAAGATATGTATAATAGAAAATATGAATACAAAAGACCTCTGGGGTGTGTGCCTTTCTGAAATAGAGTCAAATATATCAAGGGCTAATTTTACAACATGGTTTAAAAATACATCAATTATCAAAGAAGAGTTTGGTATTTTGTATGTTGGTGTACCAAATGAATTTGTAAAAGATTGGCTTTATAACAAGTTTCATAAACTTATAGTTAAAACAATTATGGGCCATGAGGAAAATATTCGTAGTGTAGAATACATAATACACAAAAGCGAGAGTCTTCCTAAAATAAACATAGAAGATATAAACAATAAACAAATAAACATAAACAAAGAATTACCCTTAAGTGATTTTTATTTAAACAAAGAGGACAACCTAAACCCAAAATATAATTTTAATTCTTTTGTGGTTGGTCCTTTTAACGAGCTTGCTTATGCGGTTTCTCAGGCAATAATTACCAATCCTGGTCAAAACTATAATCCTTTTTTTGTATATGGTGGAACAGGACTTGGAAAAACGCACATGATCCAAGCAATAGGGAATACAATTAAAAGCAAACACCCAAACAAAAAAATCTACTATGTCTCGCTTGAAAGGTTCGCTATTGATTATATAAACTCTATTCAAAACAAAAACCCAAACTCTTTTAAAGAAAAATATAGAAAGTATGATGTTATTATAATGGATGATATCCAGTTTATTTCTGGTAAAGATAAAACTCAAGAGGAATTATTTCATCTATTTAACACCCTTTATGAAAACAACAAACAAATAATTTTTTCTTCTGATAAACACCCAAACTTTATACAAGGATTAGAAGAAAGGCTTCAATCTAGGTTTGCTTCTGGTATGACCGTCCAAATAGTAGAACCAGATTACGAATCAAGAATAGCTATTATAAAAGCGAAGTTTGAATCAACAAATTCAATTATAGAAGAAGAGGTTGTTTCATATTTAGCGGAAACATTAAACGGAAACATAAGAGAGCTTGAAGGGAGTTTAAATGCTGTAGTTTGTCAAACCCAACTCAAAAACAAAACACTTTCTTTAAACGAAGTTAAGGTTCTAATAAAAAACAACATAAAACCCAAAAAAACAGTTTCTATAAAAGAAATTGTTTCTATCATTGCTGGATATTATGGTATAACAAACGATGTTATATATGAAAAAACCCGTAGAAAAGAAATAGTAAAAGCTAGGCAGGTGGCTATGTATTTATTGAGGGAAGATTTTAATGTTTCTTACCCATTAATAGGAGAAAAACTGGGTGGTAGGGACCATACAACAGCAATACACTCTCATTTAAAGATTAAAGAAGACTTAAAAATAGACCCTGGTCTTTTACAGGAAATAGAAAAGATAAGAATTTTGTTTAAATAGTGTGTTAATAAGTATGTGTGTTTGGTTGTGTTTAGTTTAAATAAAATGTGTATAACTTCAATAAAAAAATAAATTATTTTGTTATTATAAAAAATAGTATTATAAAAAAAAGAAAAATTGATAAAAAACAATTATTAAATATAGTTTAAAAAGGAATGCACATATTAACACTAATAATAGTAATAATAAATTTATTAATAATAATTATAAACAATATATGAAATTAGAATGCTCTATAGAAAAAATAAAGAATGCTCTACTTATAGTAGATAGAATAACCGGAAAGAATTTAACTCTACCTGTTTTGAGTTCTGTTCTTTGGGTTGCAACAGGAAAAACATTGAAACTAAGGGCAACAAACCTAAACATAGGAATAGAAATAGAAATTCCTGCTAAGATTGAAAAAGAGGGTGTAATAGCAATAAAAAGTGATATTCTTTCTTCTTTGTTTTCTATTTTAGGTGGAGAATCTAATGTTTTTTTTGAATCTTTTAATGATAATTTATCTGTTAAAACAAAAACAAACACTATAATATTAAAAAGTGTGCCAAGTGAAGATTTTCCAACCATCCCAATAATTAAAGGAGAAGAGTTATCCATATCAACCAAGAAGTTTTTAGATGGTATTAAGTCTGTTTATTATAGTGCCTCCGTTTCTGAAATTAAACCAGAAATAGGAAGTGTTTATATTTATCCAGAAGAAGATATGCTTGTTTTTGTTGCCACAGATTCTTTTAGGCTTGCAGAAAAAAGGGTAAAAATAAAACAAAAACTTTCTTTTGGTGGTATATTAATTCCTTTTAAAAATACATTAGAAATAATAAAAGTACTTGAAAACATAGAAGGGGATATAAAAATAACTCTTCAAAAAAACCAAATATCTTTTTCAAATACAGAGGTATATCTAACATCAAGGGTTATAGACGGGTCTTTTCCAGACTATAAACAAATAATACCCAAAAATAATACAACAGAAGTTGTGCTCCTAAAACAAGATTTTGTTTCAGCACTAAAAATATCAAATATTTTTTCAGACAAATTTAACCAAATAACCTTTAATATAAAACCTAAAGAAAAGGTTTTTGAAATAGAATCCAAAAATTCTGATGTTGGGGAGAATATAACACTAGTTAGTGGTGCTATCTCTGGCGAAGATGTTCTTCTAAATTTTAATTACAAATATATAATAGATTGTTTTTTTTCTATTAATTCTGACTCATTAAACCTAGAATTTAATGGAAACAATCGTCCAATGACAATAAAACCACAAGGAGACCCATCTTTTATGTATCTTGTCATGCCTATGAATAGATAGTATGGATTTTAATCACATTAAAGAATATTTGAATAAAACAAAAGAAATTCTTTTTATGAAAGAAGAAATTTATAGAATTATTTCTATTGTTATAGAAAAAAATATTTCATTTAAGGTGGAACAAAAACTTATTAAAATAAAAAGAAATACTATTTATATAAAAATCTCCCCACTGATAAAAAACGAGATTTTAATAAAAAAAGAAAAAATATTGAAAGAAATATTTGAAATAAATAATGATATCAAATTTAAAGAAATAAAATAAAGTTTAATTATTAACAAAAAGAAGGGTTGTTGTTTCACCTACATTATCAAAAACATCATAACCAACAACCCGAACAATATTTTCATTTTTTATATTTAAAATTTCTTTTGGAACAAAAGATAAAGAAAAAGGAAAGGTTTTTAAAGATTTTAGATATATATTGTTTACAAAAACATCTATTTTTTTGATTTGTGTTTGCGCCAAAGAGTTAATTGTAAAAGAGACAGTATCTGTGTTTTTATAAGAGTCCTTGGAAACACCATTTATTATAAATTCTAGTGTTTGTGTCGCTTTATTTTCTTCAGCTGGTTTATCCATAGAAGAAATATTTTTATATTGAGAAGAATTTTTCTCCCACCATTTTTGTACTCCGTATTCCCAGTTAGGATACTGTGGGTCGTCTATATTTTTAGTTGGGACAATATTTAGTGGATCATTTTTATCTAACCAATATAAAATAGTATGAACATTTGTAATAGAAACCTCTTTTTTGTTGTTTTCTATCGGAAGACCTGTTGTTATACTATATAATAAAGAGTTTGTCATAAAAGTTTCTCCTCCTTGCCAAAAACCACGAAGAATAGGTGGAAGGCTTTGGTTAATTGGTTCCGGCTCTTGAAAAAATTCGTTTGGTTTGTCTTTAAGCATATAAGACAATACATCATTCCAGATAGGCCCAGCAAGCGCTGCACCACCATTTTTCATTGGAGTGTTGTCATTGTTACCAACCCACACACCAACAGTAACAGATGGAGTATAGCCAATTGTCCACGCATCTTTATTGTCGTTTGTAGTACCCGTTTTAACAGCAACTTCATGCCCAGGTATATTTAAAATAGAAGAAGCACCAAAAGTAGGAGTTCTAGCAATATCATCAGATAAAATATTTGATAAAATATCTGTAGTGTTTTGATTAAGAACTTGATATGTTTTCTCTTTATATTCCTCAAGAATTTTTCCGCTAGGGTCTTTTATAGAAAGAATTTCATTGTATGGGTGACGAATTCCATTGGTTGCAAAAACACTATAAGCAGAAGTCATTTCAAGAAGTGTTGTTTCTCCACCACCGATAACAAGAGACAACCCATATCTTGCTGGGTCTGTTAGTGTTGTAATACCCAAATCTTTTGCGGTTTTTATAGCATCATTTATTCCAACTAAATATAAAAGCTTAACAGCGATTATATTTATAGATTGAGCAAGAGCATTTTTTAATGTCATCGGGCCTCGAAAATTATTATCATAATCATCAGGCATATAACAAGTTGCATTACTATGCCCTGGGAGAGGTTTACCAGTAGGATCACAAGAAGAATTAAATTCGGTTTTTACATCAAAGAGGGTTGTATCCGCAGTATATCCTTTTTCAAATGCTTTAGCATAAACAATTGGTTTAAAAGAAGAACCGGGTTGTCTTTTTGCTGTTGTTACATTAAAATTTCCATCAATTTTCGAGTCAAAATAATCTCTAGACCCCACCATTGCTAATATTTGTCCTGTTTTAGGATCTATTACAACCACAGCAGCGTTAGAGCCACCCCACAATTTTTCATTTTCTTTCGATCTTTCTTTTACTATTTCCTCAACCTTTTTTTGTAAATCATAATCAAGAGTAGTTATAACACTAAAACCACCCCCCTCAAGTGCATCTACACCATAATTATTTTCTAAATAATCTTTAATAAAAAAAACAAAGTGTGGAGCAGAAATATTCATGAGTCTTTCTGGCATAAAAACAACAACCTCATTTTTTGAATTATTATATGTTTCTTCGTCAATAAAACCTAAATCAAACATTCTTTTTAAAACTAAATTTTTTCTCTCGTCTAATTTATCTTTATTTTTTCTATAAGGGGAATAATATGTGGGACCATTAGGTATAGCCGCCAAATAAGCTGATTCCGCCATTGTAAGGTCGAGAGGTTTTTTGTTAAAAAAAGCCTTAGATGCTTCTTCTATCCCATAAATATTACCACCATATGGAGCTTCATTTAAATATAAAGTAAGGATATCTTCTTTACTTAAAACTTTTTCAAGTTTAACCGACAATATCCACTCTTTTATTTTGCGAGAGATAGATTTTTCTGAAGTAAGAAGAGTGTTTTTTATTAACTGTTGGGTTATGGTTGAACCACCTTGAACCTTACCACCAGAAATATTTGACCATACAGCACGAATTATCGCTTTTAAACGAATTCCTTTATGATTATAAAATTCAGAGTCTTCTATTGCTACAGTTGCATTTTTAATATTAACCCCAATTTCTTCATAAGGAATAACTGTTCTTTTAATATTTTCATGCACATCAAATAGGAGTATTTCCCCAGTACGGTCATATATTTTTGTAGAGTTCTCAATTTTTCTTTCTGTGAAAAGTTTAAAATCTGGTAATTTTAAAGTACTAACCCAAATAAAAATAACCCCAGTCGAAATAATAGCTAAACTAAACAGAAAAAAGAGTATATTTTTAAGTATTTTAAAAGGTTTATGCGAAAATTTCTTATTTTTGTTCATATCTTAATATCATATCACAATATTTGCTCTACGGACAAAGACGAATTTATATGATAATATAATAATATGAACAAGAAAAATGATGAATTGTTAATTAGGGGGGTGTCGGCTATTTACCCATCTAAAGAATTTTTAGAAAACAAAATAAACAAAGGAGAAAAACTAACAATATATTTAGGTATAGACCCAACTGGTCCAACCTTACACTTAGGGCACGGAATAGCGATAAAGAAGTTAAGTGAATTTCAAAAAGCAGGACATCAAGCTATTTTATTGATGGGTGATTTTACAGCAATGATAGGAGATCCAACAGACAAAGGAACAGCACGTAAGCAACTTACCCACAAAGAAGTAATGACAAACCTAAAAAATTATAAACAACAAGCAAGTTCACTACTCTCATTTAAAGGGAAAAACGCTGCAAAAATAATGTTTAACTCAAAATGGCTTAATAAAATGAACTTTGAAAATGTTATAGATATTGCTTCAAAAATGACTGTTCAACAAATGCTTGAGCGTGATATGTTTAAAAAGAGAATAGAAGAAGGAAAGCCAATTTTTCTACATGAGTTTTTATATCCACTTATGCAAGGTTATGATTCTGTTGCTATGAATGTCGATGGAGAGCTCGGTGGAAACGACCAAATTTTTAATATGCTTTGTGGAAGAGATTTAATGAAAACAATTAAAAATAAAGAAAAATTTGTTATTGCGGTGAAACTTCTAGAAGATAATTCTGGCAAGAAAATGGGCAAGTCAGAGGGTAATATGGCTTCACTAAATGATTCTGCGGATGAAATGTTTGGATCAATTATGAGCTGGAATGATGGATTACTTATTTCTAGTTTTGAACTATGCACAAATATTCCACTACATGAAATAGAAATAATTAAAAAAGAACTAGAATCAAATAAAATCAATCCAAAAGATTTAAAAATGAAACTCTCATATGAAATTGTAAAAATTTATCATGGAGAGAAAGAAGCAAAAGAAGCAAAAGAGAATTGGGAAAAAACCTTTTCCAAAAAAGAAATTCCAGAAAACATACAAGAAATAATCACACATCAAAAAGAACTACTAGTAGATATTTTCCTTAAAAATAAAATTATAGATTCTAAAAGTGAATTTAGAAGATTGGTAGAAAGTGGTGCAGTAACTTATATGGATAATAATGAAAAAATACCAACAATAAACGAAGCAGCACGCAGTGGGGTATACAGAATAGGTAAAAAAAGATTTTGTAAAATTAAATAATAAATAAAAACGACCAGTCATCTGGTCGTTTTTATTTATTTTAATATTCTGAAGAACCATCAAGACCAACAAACTCTTCCAATTCGTCTTCTTCTACATCAAGTGGAACCAAATCATCATCGAGAAGTAAATCATCCTCCAATGGATCATCAAGATCATCTGGAGAAATTAATATATCAACTTCATCTTCTTTTATATCTGCCCCAACTAGTTCCTCGTCGTCTTTATAACTCATAGTTAAAATTTAAAATACATTATAATTATTATTTGTATCAAAATATTATTTTCTTTGCAATACCCTTAGGTGTGGATAACCCTATTTATAAGATAAGTCAAATTTTTCACAAGCAAGCGAAGTAAGACCAATAGCAATCGCATCTAACTCATCATCTGAAACTACACTTTCTCTTACATCAATTAATTTACGAACCATATAGATAACAGCGTCTTTTGTAGATTTGCCATAACCAGTAACCGCAACTTTTATTTGTGGTGGGGTGTATTCAAAAATCTGAAGTCCGTTTCGTGAAGCACTATAAATAATAACACCGCGTGCCTCAGACACACCCATAACAGTTTTCTGGTTGGTTGTAAAATAAAGTTTCTCTATTGCTAAAACCTCTGGCTTGTATATATTTATAACTTTTTCCAACTCTTTACCTATTAACACAAGTCGGGCGTGGAATGGAAGCTTTGGTGGGGTCTTAAAACAATTTGAATATACCAAATTGTGTTTTTGGGTGTTTGTTTTTTCTATTATTGCTATCCCAACTCTTTCAAATCCTGGATCTATTGCAAGAATTCTCATATTATTTTTCTATAAAATCAAAACCTAAATGTTCATAACCTCTTTTTGTTACAGTTCTACCACGGGTGGTTCTTTCTAATAAGCCTAACTGTATTAAATATGGCTCTATTACTTCTTCTATTGTTGCTTCTTCTTCACTGGTTGCTGCAGCAATAGTTTTAAGTCCTACAGGGCCACCATTAAATTTATTTATTATAATTTCAAGGATTCTCCTATCAGAAGAAGAGAGTCCTATCTCATCTATTTCGAGCAAAGCAAGAGCTTTCCCTACAGAATTTTTTGAAAGTGGTGTTTTATGAACTTGCGCATAATCACGACAACGCTTCAAGAAATAATTTGCGGTTCTCGGTGTAAATCTTGCCCTCTTAGCTATTTCATCTAATCCTTCATTGTCTAATTCTACCCCTAATATTTTAGCAGAGCGAGACAAGATTCTTTTTATCTCATCATGGCTATAAAATTCTAAACGAAAAACTCCACCCGAGAATCTTGAACGAAGAGGGGAGGAAAGGAGTGCAATCCTTGTAGTCGCTGCGATAAGAGTAAATGGAGGTAATTCAAGCTGTATAGTACGAGCAGATGGACCTTTCCCAATGATAATATCTAGTACGCCAGACTCCATAGCTGGGTATAAAACCTCTTCAACCATTTTATTCAACCTATGTATCTCGTCTATAAAGACGATATCACCAGGGGCGAGGTTTGTAAGTATAGAAGCGAGGTCGCCCACCTTTTCAATTGCAGGTCCCGAGGTGATTTTGATTTGGCGGCGAGTTTCTTTGGCTATTAAGTGAGCCAAGGTAGTCTTCCCAAGACCAGGAGGCCCATAGAAAAGGATGTGTTCAGCTGGGTGACCACGCTCATCTGCAGCAGTTAGTAATATTTTTAAGTTGGCTTTTATATTTTCTTGGCCTATGTATTCTTCCCAAATTAAAGGACGCAGTGTTTGGTCCAAAAACCCCTCTTCTTTACTTTCTTTGTTTATTGTGTTCTTGCTTGACATTATATTTTTAATATGCTATACTCTTTTTAGTAAATTGATACAAGTTAATTATAGCATTTTTCTGCAAAGAGAACATAAATCTCTAAGCAATCGGCCCCGTGCTCTATATGTGTGCATAGGACGTCCTGGTTTATATTTATATTTACTGAGACTATCCTGTAATCATATGTTACTTTGTTAACGCATGTTTTCAAAGGATTGTTTAGAGATTTATGTTTTTTTTATTTTATTCTTCGTAGAAGTCTACAACACCCGCCACTTCTTCATAAGAAGTAATGCCTTTCAAGATTTTTACCATTCCATCTTCTTGTATGGTTAGAGAGACTTGGTTGCGAGCTGCTTCTTTTATTTCTCTTTCACTTGGATTTTTCACTATTATATCTTCAATTTTTGCATCAT
>Ga0172379_10004730_pt1 | contig 19716 bp, 21 predicted proteins | sample GrowelOW334metaG_FD_119756 | JGI IMG/M metagenome (GOLD analysis project Ga0172379, IMG submission 119756) | Groundwater microbial communities from an aquifer near a municipal landfill in Southern Ontario, Canada - Groundwater well OW334 metaG | ecosystem: Environmental > Aquatic > Deep...
AAAATACTTGTCCCGTACTAAATTTTTGATTAGTATGAGATAGGGAAAAGAGATAATATATAAGAGATATAGTCGAATAAAGAATAATTAATATTAAAATTTTAGTACTGGGATGGATTACGTATCATACGAAGAATTTAAGAAGATGGATATCAGGGTCGGGACGATAAGGGAAATCGAATCGGTCCCAGAGACCGACAAGCTTTTGCGTTGCCAGATAGATTTCAATGAGGTGGATGAAGAGGGAAATAAAAAACTTAGACAAATTGTCTCAGGAATTCATGAATTTTATCCAGAGTATGAAAAACTTATAGGCAAACAAGTTTTATATATCGTGAACTTGGAACCAAGAAAAATAAAGGGAGTAGAGAGTAACGGCATGCTCATGGCAGTAGACGGTCCGTCTAAAGACGAGACAAGTCCCATTGGCAAGCCAGTTTTTTTGATTCCAGAAACTGAAGTTGAGCCAGGTGTGAGAGTGCACTAATTTTATGCAAAGTAAAACTCCAAAATTTGATGCGGAACTTGATAAGATTTTAGAATCGCTTGTTCCTCATACTCGTAAATGCAAATGGACTGGGGAGCATTCGCATTGTGAAGGGGAATTCAAGATTGAGAAAGAAGATATAGAATTTTTGAAATTACTTCGTGCCCCAGCACCAAATTATTGTCCGACATGCAGGAGAATGAATCGTTATGTTTTTGTAAATAATATTAATTTATATAAAAGAGACAATAAAGCCCCTGGGAAAAATAATCAGATAATATCTTTTGTTCCACCAGCTTCACCTCTTCCTGTTTATGATTTAGAAAGTTATCGTGAAAATTTTGATCCATATGAATATGGGGTGATATATGATGATTCGAAGAGTTTCCTAGATCAGTTTTTTAATTTACGATCCAAAGTTCCGCAACCGGCCATTATTCGAGATCCATCAAATATAAACAGTGAATATTCTATAAATGGTAGAGATTTGAAAAATGGATATTATGTTACGGGTGGGTGGAGGTCCGAAAATGTTTGGTATTCTAATCTTGTTACGGATTCTCGCAATGTTATGGATTCCTTCGCGGTTCATTTTATTGAAAATTCATATGAATTAGTATCATGTGAAAAATGCTATAACTGCAGGTATTGTTATTTCTCGGATAACTGCATAAATTCGATGTTTATGTATGATTGTAATAATTGCCAAGATTGTATTGGATGTGTGAATTTAAGAAATAAAAGCAATTGTATTTTTAATGTTCAATACACAAAGGAAGAATATAAAAAAAAATTAGATGAAATAAATTTTGGTAGTAGGGAGATTAGTAAAGAATTACTAAGTAAGTTTTGGGAGCTAGTAAAAGAAAATCCAGTAAGAGCCGAAAGACATGAAAATGTTCACGATGTTTCCGGTATTAGTATTTCAAATTCAAGAAATTGTCATGATGTAATAGATTGTGTAAATACTGAACATGTTCTTCATTGTGATCAGATTGTTGGGCATAAAGATTCTATGGATGCATCTATTTCTGGTGGGTCAGAAAAACTTTATAATACAATTGCTGTCGGATCTAAATCATCGGATGTGAAATTTTCATTTGCTTCGAAGTTCATTACAGAATCAGAATTTTTAATTAATTGTAGAAATGTAAATAATTGTTTTGCTTGTATTGGTCTTGAAAATAAAAACTATTGTATTTTTAATAGGCAATATGAGAAAGAGGAATATTATATTGAATTAGATAAAGTCAAAACATCATTACTAAAAAATGGAGAATACGGAGATTTTTTGCCTTTTAAGTTTAGCACATTTGCTTATAATGGTTCTTTAGCTGAGCTAACTTTTCCTTTAGAAGAAAAAGAAGTAGAGAAGATGGGGGCTTTGTGGCAACCAGAGACAGAAACAAATGCTAGTGGGATGGAAATGATTTTACCAAAGGATATCCCAGACGGAATTAAAGATGTTGGCGATGATATTTTAGAAAAGGCCATTATTTGTGAAGAGACAGGTAGGCCATTTAGAATAATAGGTACAGAACTAGAGTTTTACCGAGTGAACAATATTCCACTACCTGGAATTCATCAAATTAGGAGAATGAAGGGGAGATATAAAAAAGTTGGTAATGTTAGAGTGTATAATGCCAAGTGTAATATTTGTGAGAAAGAAATAAAAACACTATATAATAGAGAAGAAGGATGGAATTTATATTGTGATGAGTGTTATAAAAGGGAAGTGATATGATATACTTGTTTTATGCTTGACCCAATCATACTTATTAAAGCTGTCGGGATAATCGGAGTAATTCTGATTGTTTTTGCTGAGACGGGATTATTTTTCGGATTCTTTTTCCCGGGGGACTCATTACTTTTCACTGCGGGAATTTTCGCTTCGCAAGGATATTTTAGTATAGAAGTCCTTCTTATCGGTTGTATAATCGCGGCGATCTTGGGGGATAGTGTCGGATATTGGTCGGGTCGCAAATATGGCCGGCAACTTTTTGATCGTGATTCTGGCTTTTTCTTCAAAAAGAAACGTTTATATGATGCTGAACTTTTTTATGAAAAACATGGCAAATCGACTATTATAATTGCTCGTTTTGTGCCGATAATTCGGACTTTTGCCCCAATCGTGGCTGGAATTGGTAAGATGAAATACCCAACCTTTATCTCGTATAACATTTTTGGAGGGATTTTTTGGGTTTCTGGGATGTTGTTGCTGGGCTTTTTTCTTGGAGGAGTAATCCCAAACCCGGATAAGTATATTATCCCAATAGCTTTTTTGATCATTGTTATTTCTTTTTTGCCAATAATTTTCAAAATGATTCGTTATAAATTTGGCAAACAGCCCTAGGCCTTTTATATAAGCGTAGATTATCGTATAATGATATTGTAATGAAAAGATTATATAGTCACTATTTTCCTACACCTTCGTACTTGGCGATGAATTCTTGTGCGATAGATATTTCTGATAGATCTATCAAATACGGAGAATTAATGGCCACTTCAAATGGTCTTCGTCTTGGTAAATATGGGAAAGAAAAAATTCCAGAGGGGGTGATGTCTTCGGGTAAGATTGAAAAGGAAGAAGAGCTTGTAAGAATTCTTAAAAAAATAAAAGACAAAGAAAATCTCCATCATATTCGAGTGTCTTTGCCAGAAGAGCAGATGTATCTGTTCACTCTTTCTCTACCAAAATCTGATGAAGGAAATATCAGAGACATGATCCTCCTTCAAATAGAAGAGCATATTCCGCTCAAAGCCCCAGATACAATCTTTGAATATGATATTGTCTCAACTAACGATAAAAATATCTTGGTAGAAGTTGTAGCTATCGCAGCCGCCACGATGGATAGCTATCTATCGGCTTTTGATAAAGCCGGGCTCATTCCAATTTCTTTTGAAATTGAAGCACAGGCAATAGCTCGAGCCGTCATCCCAAGTGGTGATAATAGCCCTATTATGATCGTCGATTTTGGGGATGCAAAAACTGTTGTCTCAATTTCTAACAATGGGCATGTATTTTTGACAACAACTCTCGATTTCGGCGGAGCGGATTTGACGAATATGATTGCCAAAAACTTCTCGCTGTCATTCATAGAAGCCGAAAAGATGAAGCATGAATACGGAGTAGAGGAAGCTTCGAAAGCTCAAGACATCTTCCCAGCGATTCTAAACGGAATTTCAGTTTTGCGTGACGAGCTGAACAAGCAATACATCTATTGGGGGACTCACAATGAAAATAGTGGCAAAAATAATCAGATAAATCGTATTATACTTTGTGGAGGTGATGCGAATCTCGCCGGGCTATCAGATTATCTTGAACTCAGTATGAAGATAAAAGTTGAGAATGCTAATGTTTGGACCAATATTCTAAAGACACAAGACGCCATCCCCGAGATGTCTTTTGAGCAATCTCTCGGCTATGCGACAGTTTTAGGATTGGTGCTAGGCAACTATATGTATGAGACACAGCCGGTGGTAAATATACTCCCACAAGAAGAAAAAAGAATTCTACGACGTAATTATTGGGCTCGGTATTTTTCTGTTTTCTCTGGCTGGGTGGCTCTCGTCGGAGTGGTCTCGATTTTTCTATTAATCCCTTCTTACTTCATGTCAGAATCCCAAGAGAAGCTTGTTGAGAGCAAACTAGAGGCATTCAACATAGAAAATCCTAATCCAATAAATAGCAATATCGAGAAAATAATCAGTGATATCAACGCGAAACTCGATTTGATCGTCAAAGCTGAGCCTCCGTACAAAGTGAGTGAGAAGGTCCTCAATAATATATTAGAAAGTAGAACTGCGGGGATCACTTATTCCCAAATACTTTTCAATAAGAAAATGACCAAAGCTTCAAAAACATCGCCATCAAAAGAAATCGCCGTTTTAGAAATACGTGGAGTTGCGACAAACAGAGATACTTTGCGTAATTTTAAAACGTCGCTGGATAGCAATCCGAATTTTGCTGAAGTAGTTTTGCCGGTTTCTAGTTTCTTGGGTAAGGAGAATCTTGATTTTACGATTTCTATAACTATGAAATAAAATGAAAAAAAATCACACCACTATAATATTTATCCTATCCATACTGCTGACTCTTTTGGTAGTAGGTGCCTTTGTGGTCTTTTTTAAAATAATAAAAAATAAAAATGAAAATACTTCACTTACTCTCGCAACGTTACATCAGAAAATAAAAGAGAAAGAGGATTCGATAATATTTGCTGAAAGAATCGCCGAAATTCAAACCCTTCAAAACGAAGTAGCTTCAAGCTTGATAAATCCTAATAATATTGATAAATTCGCTGGTTATTTAGAAGAAGTTGGAGCTAGTATGGGGACTGAAGTTTTTATCAATAATATCGAGGTTCCTCCAAAAATAAAAAATACGATGATATTTAAAATATCAATAGATGGAGAATTCCAAGAGGTGATGAAGACGATTGCTCTTTTGGAAAATATTCCATACCAGATCAATCTTACTCAAGTATATCTAAACAAAGAGATAATCCAGTTAACCTCCGAGGAAATTAAATCAAACAAAGTTCCCAATACTCAGACATGGCAGGCCAATGTTGTGTTTAACATATTAAGTTCAAATTAATTTTATGAAAAAATTTTTGTTAAAATTTAAAAATAAAATAAAGAAAATAATTCCATTCAAAAAGATGGATCCACACAATCAGTGGAAAGTTTTACTTTCAGCATTTTCTATCATAGTAATCCTAATGATATTATTTAGTTTTTACCTTTTGTATAGAATTAAAAACCAAAAAATCTTCCAGATTGTCCCTGATTCAACGAAAACAGAGGCATTAATAAATCAAAAATTATTAGATAGAGTAGCCGAATCATTTCTAAATAGGGAATTAAAAGAGAAAGAAATAAAAGCCGGAGCTACTCTTTATAAAGATCCGAGCTAGAAAAAGATTGAATTTTAGCCCAAATATGATAATATGCAGAGCGTATCAGTTTAAAGTAGCGCGCGGTTAGCTCAGTTGGTAGAGCAACCCGTTTACACCGGGAAGGTCAGGGGTTCGAGTCCCTTACCGCGCACAGGTAATTCCATGCCCCTGTAGTTCAATGGATAGAACTGCGGACTTCTAAGCCGTCGATGTAGGTTCGATTCCTGCCAGGGGCACCATGAATATAAAAATCCTATACGAAGATAAAAATTTCCTAGCTATCGACAAACCAGCAGGTGTTGCTGTGCACTCGGATGGTAAAAGTAAAAAACCCACTATTGCTGATTGGGTTCTTTCGAATTATCCATCGACCAAGAATGTTGGAGAGGCTCTTGTTTTAGAAAGGGAAGGAGGAAAAAAAGAAAAAATTTTACGCCCCGGGATTGTTCATCGTCTAGATCGAGAGACCTCCGGGGTTTTGCTGATTGCCAAAAATCAAAAAACTTTTCTTTTTTTAAAAGATCAATTTCAGAATCATAAAATTAAAAAAACCTACCGGGCTTTTGTTTATGGATTAGTTTCTGACCCAAAGGCCTCACTACTAACTGGTGGGAAAGGGGTTATCAAGGTCCCTATCGGGCGTTCGCCGAAAGATATCCGTGCTTATACTGCTGGGCGTGGCGCTCGTCCACCTCTTCGCGAAGCAATTACGGAGTATAAAGTGCTGGCGCACTTACGGATAAACGCTGATAATAAACCGATCAAAACTGATATCAGTGTTGATCAGAATAAAATCAGTGATTTCAGTTATTTGGAGATTTATCCAAAGACCGGTCGGACCCACCAAATACGAGTTCATATGCGCTATATTAATCACCCTGTTGTTTCAGATCCTATATATCGAGGGACAAAAGATTTGGCACTAGGGATGAAAAGATTAGCCCTCCACGCTTCTTCAATAACATTTTCTTTACCTGACTCTGGTAAAACAAAAGGGGAAATAAAAACAATAGAAGCCCCCCTACCAACTGACTTCAAAAAGGCAATAAAAACCTATATAGAATAAGACCGTTTTCTAATTTGACAAGGCATGTTAGTTTGTGATATAATATAAAAAGGTAAAGAGCCGGCCTTAAAAATGGCTCAAATTTAATATTTTGTACATTTAAATAATAAAAGGAGACAGAAGCATGTCAAAAAATGCAGACAGAACCAAAAAACCGAGCATTTCTGAAAGAATGGAACAGCTTGGTTCACTTGCCGGATTCATTGTGGATTTTCTGGCAACATTGCTCTCTTTTGAGCAAGTGAACTATTGGCTTGGTCACAAGACCGAGCTGAAGAAAAAACTTCGGGAAGTTTTTTCGGTCAATATTGTTGAATTTGTTTCGAAATTTTTTCAAAAAACAAACGTCATCAACATCACGAAAAGCCCTGGATTGTTCATGATTGGAGAAAATCCTGTCATGAGTTTCCTCGAACCCGTTATCAGAAGGGAAAAAGAATCAGGAAGCCCTGACCCCTACATTGATAACGACCTTTGGAATTATTTCAAAGGGAAAATCATTCCTGGGTTTTTAATAGATTTCACTTCCGTAATTTATCGCTTCCTTGTGAATTTAACTCACAAGCAAATTTTGGATGAAGCTGAAACTACTGGAATTAAGAAGGTCTATACGTATTTGGAAGGACTTTCCATAATCCGCCAGGCAATTCTTAATGGTGAAGTCGACAAAAAAGGAACAGGGGTTGTCGTTTACTTCAAAGTTGAAGGAATTGACAGTTTGTACCGCTTCTACGCGTATCGCTACGTCGGTGGTCAGCTCAAAGTCCGCGTGCTCAGGGTCTATCTCGACTTTGAGTGGTCTGCCGGTGATGGTGCCTGCTTCAGCTGAAGCTTTGTCCCCTAATGAATTGAAAGGCTCTTTGATACTTTGTATCTTTGAGCCTTTTCTTTTTTATAATATAATAAAAAAAGAATACTTCGTGACTTTCAGGCTACGGCTTGAGAGTAAGGATTCTAGAAAGTAATATGTGAGAATTGTGTCGGTTACGGCTTACACAAGAGTGCAATTATATTTCTAAATTAAAAAAGAAAATGTTGGTGGAAATAGTTGGTAGACTTTTAGGTCTCAAATAATATACAGCACAATCTCTGGCATTTAGTTGTGCTTAGATTGGCAGTGAAATAGATGGCTATTTCCATAAGTTTGTACCGCTTCAACGCGTATCGCAACGACGATGGTCAGCTCAAAGTCAACGTGAACAAGGTCAATCTCGACAATGAGTGGAATGCCGGTAATGGTGCCTGCTTCAGAAACAATATCTTTCTCCCTAGATTATTTCTCGGGAGTTTTTACTTCCAATCCTTTTTTCCACCCACCGAGCATTCTCCCGATTTCATCAAGTTGTGAAGATAGGGCTATATATTTTTCATTTGGGATGCATTTATTCTCCCAAGAAATTTGTAAGAAGAATTTTACTCCATCTAGTTTTGAGATAGTAATAATTAGTCGATTGATTTTCTTCTCACCCGAGAGATATTGAGAAACAAAGATATTTTCTAAAAGTTCTAGAAAATAACTCTCGATTTTTTCTCCGATAGTGCGACGATATGTCTTGGGGAAATCAATAAAAATCTTAAACCAGAACGAGTAGGCGTCTTTTGCTTTTATGAGCACCATTGGTGCTCGGGGGGGTATTAGACATATTACTTAATATTTAAATGAAAAAATTTGATAAACAATACAATGATATCATATCTGTAGAGAATTTGCTTTCAGCTTGGCGGGAATTCTTAAAAGGAAAGAAAAATAAAAAAGATGTGGAAGAATTTCAATCTAGATTGATGGATAATATTTTTGACCTGCATAATGATTTGAAAAATAAAACATACAAACACGGAGAATATAAAGCATTTAAAATAAACGATCCAAAACCGAGAGATATCCATAAGGCAAGTGTTCGTGATAGGTTACTCCATCACGCTATATATAGGATACTCTACCTGTATTTTGATACTAAATTTATTCATGATTCATATTCATGCAGATTAGAAAAGGGGTCACATAAAGCGATAAATAGATTCAGAGATTTTTCAAGAATTGTTTCAAATAATAATATAAAAACTTGTTGGGTTTTAAAATGTGATATTCGTAAGTTTTTTGCAAATATTGACCATGAAATTTTGAAGAGTATTTTAAGCAAATATATTAAAGACAAAGATATTTTATGGTTGCTTGATCAAATTATATATAGCTTCAATACAAAGACGGAAACAAACTCCGCCATGGCAGAGTTTGTTTCCACTAAAAGAAGAGGTTTACCCCTTGGGAATTTAACCAGCCAATTGCTTGTAAATATCTATATGGATGAATTCGACCAGTTTGTAAAAAGAGAATTAAAAATTAAATATTATATTCGTTATGCAGATGATTTTGTCATTTTGCTAAATAACAAAATCAATCTTTTTGAAATCTTGGGCTGCATGAAAGAATTTTTGGAAAACAATCTAAAATTAAAGATGCATCCAAATAAAGTTTTTATTAAAACTATTCATTCCGGTGTTGATTTCTTAGGTTGGGTTAACTTTTCTAATCATAGGGTCTTACGAACAAGTACAAAGAAAAGGATGTTCAAAAATATTCGTAAAAATCCTAAAAATGAGGTTATTCAATCATATTTTAGCATGCTTTCGCATGGGAATGGGTATAAACTTCAAAAATCTATAAAAAACAATTCTTGGGTTGCTTAAAATAGCTATATATGATAAAGTAGAACCCATGGAAATGACGAAAAAACAATTCACTTCAGTTAACCAAGAAGACCGCAAAAAGCTTGATTTTAAAGCTGGGGACACTGTTCGTGTCTGGAGTAAAATTTTAGAAAAAGGCAAAACTCGTTTGCAGGCTTTTGAGGGTCTTGTTCTTTCTCGTAAACATGGGACAGAAAGTGGTGCTACATTTACAATCCGCAAAGTCGCTTCAGGTGTAGGAGTAGAACGTATATTCCCATTATATTCTCCGAATGTTGATAAAATTGAAGTTATCCGAAAGTCAAAAACACGCCGAAGCAAGCTCTACTATATAAGAACAAAAGCTGTTAAAGAAGTTAAGAAACGATTAAAGAGTGTGACTCTTTCTAAAGAGGAACCAGAGGAAGTAAAAGCTTAATAAAATAAAAAAGGTCGAAAGACCTTTTTTATTTTATATATAAATGGTAGACTCTATTACCTTGAGGTGATATAATAAAAATATGGGAAAGAGGGGACTAGCACCACAAGAGAAAATCAATATAAAATGGTCTGCAAACTTCGCTTACGCAATTGGACTTTTGGTAACTGATGGTAATCTATCGTCGGATGGTCGTCATATGTCTTTTGTTTCTAAGGATATACAACAAATTAATAATTTTTTAAAATGCGTGAATATTAGTGTAAAAATAGGGAAAACAACTTCCGGTTATGATGGGAATTTTTCTCACAGAGTACAATTTGGCGATGTTATTTTTTATAAGTTTTTAGAATCTATTGGAATTCATCCAAAAAAATCCACAACAATCGGGCCCGTTTTGATAAATAGGAAATATTTTTTTGACTATCTTCGGGGTTGTTTTGATGGAGATGGTTGTTTTTATTCCTATTGGGATAAAAGATGGAAATCAAGTCATATGTTTTATTTAGAATTTGTTTCTGCAAGCCAGAAGCATATTGAATGGTTGCAAGGGGAAATTAATAATTTTTTAGGTGTTTCTGGCTATATCACTTTTAGTAAGGTGAAAACAACATACAAACTTAAATTTGCGAAAAAAGAAGCACTAGTAATTATTAAAAAAATGTATTACAATCCCAGTGTTGTTTGTTTATCTAGAAAAAAGCTTAAAATAGAAAAGGCTTTAAAAATAGAGGAAAATCAACAAAAAAAGTATTCAAAATAATCTGCGCGAGTGCTGTAACTTAGTAGCCAGGCACGCTTGAGGTGCGTGTGTCGTAAGACGTGGAGGTGCAAGTCCTCTCTCGCGCACAATAAAACATCTTTTTGTAGTATAATTAACTATTATGCTTCATATTTTATTTTTTATATTACAGGCCATTCTTTTAATAGCTTTTTTCGTCACGACTATCCTATTTATTTTTTGGGCTATTGGGAATGTAAAAAATAAGGTTCCATTCGTGACAGCTCCAAATGCTGTGATGAAAGATGTCGATAACGCTCTTTTAGTTAAAGACGATAGTGTGGTCTATGATCTTGGTTGTGGAGATGGTAGAATTTTATTTTACTTATCCAAAATTCATCCAAAGGCTAGATATATCGGTATTGAAAATAGTTTCTTTCCATTTTTTCTTGCTAAAGTTGAGTCATTTTTCCACGAGAGGAGAACTGGTAATAAAGTAGAAATTATTTACAAAAACTTTTTTAAGCAAGATTTATCAGACGCTACTCATATTGTCACATATTTGTACCCTATTATTATGGATGATTTGATTAATAAATTTGATAAAGAACTAAAATCTGGAACTAGGTTGGTCTCAATCTCGTTTAAATTCACGGGGAAACAGCCGATTAATGAAATTGATTTGAAAAGAAGTAAATATAAGCTTGGTCGCAAGTTATTTGTTTACCAATTTTAATATAAAATGTTACAATAGAAGAGTATGACAACATCTGAGTTGATTTCTTATATAAAGAAACAAATTAGTCTTGGCCTATCAAAAGAATTGATAGAATCTAAACTTGTCGGGGCTGGTTGGCACAAGGAAGACGTCGCCGAAGGTTTTCTTAGTGTTGAACAGGAATCAAAAAAAGATGAGTACCGTGAGCCGGTAATTGAAGCAAAACAACCTGAGCCTAAAGTTGAGCCTAAACCAGAACCAAAACCAGAAGTTGAAATAAAGCCCGAGCTTAAACCTGAACCCGAACCCAAACTAGAAGTTGAACCTAAGCTCGAACCAAAACTCGAACCAAAGCCCGAAACAGAAATAGAAGAATATAAAGTAGAAATACCAGAAAGAGAAGTACCTAAAATCTGGGTTCCCAGGATGGCGCCTATTATTAGAGAAGAGGTAAAAGTGGAAGAAGTAAAAAAAGACGCAGAAATTGGGACCAAGATAGCCATAAATAAAATAGAGATAAAAAAAGAGGAACCAAAGAAGACAGAAGATATAAACAAAAAACCTGAGCCCGAAAAAGTCCAAAATATAATGATGGGGGATGAATTTATTCCCACACTTGTTCCTAAACCCACAGTTGATTCATTGAGTCAACCAAAAACAGATCAACCTGTCGAAAAACCAGAGCAGAAAGATTCTCCCGTCAAAGATTTATCAAAAATAGCAATGCTCTCATCTTATAAGAAAGATTTATTGTCAGTAGACAGAACGGAAGTAAAGAAAAAAGTCTTAAGAAACAATAAAAAATTAATTAAGCTGTTGTTAATAATAATTCCGGTTATTATTGTCTTAGGTGGTTTTTCATGGGCAATTGCAAGTGGAAAAATAAATCTCAGTAAGATAAATATTCCTTTTATCAAGAAGGACCCGAAAGTTTTAATTTTAAATTATTCGAATGTTTTATCATCTCTCAATTCATACAAGACCGAGACCAACATTGAGATAACTTCTCCTTCTTTTGCTAGTATTTCCTCTGGGCTTATAAGTGGAGAGGCTGCTAGCCTCCCGGATAAAGACAACATTTCAATAAATGTTTTGGGTTCTGTAAATAAAGACCAAGCAGAATTATTGGCGGATAGTTTTATTACAATAAAAGGTTCGATTTTGCCGAGTTATATTACTACAGATATAAAAAATAATGGGAAAGACCTGTTTGTCTCCATTCCCGATCTCAGTAAAGTAGTCAAGCAAAAAACTCCAGAAGTCTCAATCGTCAAGATAAACGAAGAACAATTTTCGCTAGTTCCTGCAATCTTTTCTGAAAAAATTGAGGCCAGTCTCAAGAAGATAAATCTTTATAAACTTATTTCAGGTGGAGTATCTTCGCATATAAATATAGATATTTTAGATTCTTTTGATGAACTTATTTCCAGAGTAGAAGTGATAGAAAATGGCATGGAGAGCATAAAAGGTGTCGACACTTATCATTACTTGATAAATGTTGATAGGCAATTATCCAAAAAGTTGTTAACAAAAGTTTCAGATAATTTCACTCTCAATCTTTCTGATTTTGATAAAAATAATTTAACGGAGATACTCGGAGCAACCACCATCAACTCCCTTGAAGTTTGGATAGGGAAGGGTGACAATAATATTTATCAATACAATGTGATTCTAGATATTCCACTTTCGAAAATTGTAGGCCTCGAAGATAAAAGTATTGGGAACAATCCGGTAGTTATAAATTGGAAGACGACTTATTACGATTTCAATACTCCCAATAGCATATTCATCCCGGATACATTTATTCCAGCTACTGATTTCATAAAAATAACCAAAGAATTAAAACTCAAAAACGATGTTTCTTCTCTCACCCAATTATCTACTGCTTTATTGAATAAAGAGAAAGGTTTTGGAAAATCTTCGAACCCTAAAGGTAGTTGTATGAATCCTGTTTCTGGTTCGTTGTTCTCTCCGACTGGCCATGTGAAGGATGCGACGGAAGCAGTAAGCTCCATCTCGATATTATTGAATAAAGTTATGTCTATAACCAATGGAGCTGGGTCATGTTTCTCCACAACTAAAGGGTGGTCATTCGCTATCCCTATGTCTGATAGTTATGAATCTCTTCCTGATGGGACTCCTCCTGTATTTAAATCATATTTCTGTGTAGATAGCACCGGATTTGAAGGTGACTTGCCAGCGCTTCCTTCGGGGACTATGTGCCTTCCTCCAACATCCGCAACACAATAATTTTAATCTCACATAGATGAGCTCTGGATTTATGAGCGTTTTTCTGGTATAAAGATGTAGTTAGATGACATTATGGAGGTATTAGTGTAGGAGTAACACAGCTCTCTGTGGAAGAGCTATCATGAGTGCAAATCTCATATACCTCCCAAGAAATATAATTTATCGACATCGAAAAGTGTATTCACGATCCCAGTAGGCACCCAAGCAAACCCTCTTTGGGGGCTTTCTGTTATAAATTGCTTTTAATTGATATAATTTAGGTATTAATATTTATAATAATTTATATGTTAGATGAATTAAAAAAAGTAAAAGAGAATAAGCATGTTCAAGGTTTCAAGCAATTTATTTTGCGTGGCAATGTTGTCGACCTGGCTGTCGGTGTCATCATCGGGGCATCGTTTGGCACGGTTGTGACTTCAGCAGTCAAAGATATCTTCACACCTCTTATCAGTGCAATTTTCAAATCGCCAGATCTTTCGGGGTTGAAGTTCACTATAAATGGCAGTGATTTTATGTATGGGAATTTCCTAAATGCAATTATTGCATTTCTCTTGGTTGCAGTTGTGGTCTACTTCTTTGTAGTCACTCCTGTGAATGCCCTCATTTTGAAAGCCAAATCTGGTAAAGAGAAGCCAGTTGACCCTACCACCAAGAAATGCCGAGAATGCTTGAGTGAAATCCCAATAGAGGCCAAAAAGTGCGCCTTTTGCACCTCTCTCTTGGGGTAAATTACAAGTTAGATGATATAATCATTAAGTAGTAAGTAGTAAGGGTGAATAATATATGAATGGAAAAATAATTAAAAACCAAAAACCAAAAACCAAAAACCAATCTCCAAAAGTAGTCATGGTGAGTGGAGGTTTCGATCCGATTCACATTGGGCATGTTCGCTATATTTTAGAAGCAAAAAAACTAGGGGATTTCCTTATTGTAGTCTTGAATAATGATAATTGGCTACGAAAGAAAAAAGGAAAAGAATTCATGACAGAGAAAGACAGAAAAGAAATTATTGAAGCGATTAGGGGGGTAGATAAGGTAGTTATTTCGGGGCATAAAATAAATCCGAAAGATATGAGTGTTTGTAGAGAATTAATCAAAATCAAGCCACATATTTTTGCTAAGGGAGGAGATAGGGATGAAAAAGACGCCCAGGACCCAAAATCATCATTATATTTGGAAAATCAAATACATGAAAAACTTGGAATTGAAATCGTCTATAATGTTGGTCGTGGTGGCAAAGTGAGAAGTTCGTCAGAATTAGTAAAAAATTATTTTAAAAATGTTAAATAAATTAGTTATTCCAAAATCCATAATATTACTCATCGTTTTAGCTGTCGTTCTAAATATTTTGAGAGTTCTTCTTTTTGGTAAATTATCTCTTATTTATATTTTATGGAATCTTTTTCTAGCCTTTGTCCCATTCTTGATTAGCACGACACTTCTATATTTTTCTGAGAAGGGCAAATTGAATAAAGTATTATTTATTATCGGAGGAATTGTTTGGTTAATATTCTTGCCGAACGCCCCTTATATTGTCACGGATTTGATACATATCGGAGTAGTTCGGGCTGTGCCAGTCCTTTTTGATTCATTATTATTATTTACCTCAGCTTGGGCAGGCCTTCTTCTTGGGATGAATTCCATTTCACATATTGAAAAAATTCTTCTTTTAAAATACTCAAAAAAGATTAGTCAGATAACTATTATTTTCATACTACTTCTAACAAGTTTCGGAATGTATGTCGGCAGATTTTTGAGATTCAACAGTTGGGATATTTTCACCAGCCCGTTCTCTTTCTTTGATAAACTTTCATCCACATTTTATGGATCGTCTGAAACCGTCGAGGCGATTATTTATACATTATTATTCTTTTCATTTATCTATATCTCGTATAGTTCATGGAAATATTCAAATACAAAATGATAAAATTATCTAAAAAAGTTATTGCTTTTGACCTAGACGGGACATTGGCGGAGAGCAAACAACACCTAGAGAGTGACGTCGCAGAACTTTTGTGCACTTTGGCCAAAGAAAAAAGAGTGGTAATAATTACTGGGGGTTCTTTTGAACAATTTAAAATGCAATTTTTACCATATTTTATTCCAAAGGAAAATGAGCAAGATATTATTTATAAAAATCTAATTTTACTTGCGACAAGTGGAAGCCAGAGATATCAATACAGCAATATTTCAAAAAATTGGGTCCTGACAGATATTGAAGAGTTTCCTAAAGAGATTAAAGAAAAAGTCACCAAAGTTCTGAATGAGATAGTTTGCAATAGTGAATATGGTATATGCCCATTTATAGAAGGTGATGATATCATCGAAGACCGATTAACTCAGATTACCATGTCGGCTCTCGGCCAGCATGCTCCGATAGAAGCCAAAAAGAATTGGGACCCTGATCAAAAGAAGAGGATCGAAATAAAAAAGATGCTCGAGTCAAAGATAAAGGACGTGACTATCATTATCGGAGGGACGACGTCTGTCGATATTTTGCCAAAGGGGTTTGATAAAGCTCAAGGACTTCTGAGATTATTGAGTAAATTCGGAATTAAATCGAAAGATATGATTTTCTTGGGAGACGCCCTTTTCCCTGGGGGAAATGATTACTCAGTTTTTGAAGCAGGTATAGAAAGTATAAGGGTTTCTGGTCCGACTGAAACAAAAGAGATAGTAAAAAAGTGGATAGAATAATTTTGTGTTACAATATAAATAATATGAAAGATAAAATGAATATTTATCAAGAAGAGAGGCCATGGGGATTTTTCCGTAAATTTACGGATAATGAACTTTCTACTGTGAAGTTAATTTCCATTAAACCTAGTGAAGAACTCAGCCTACAAAGCCATGAGAAACGAGTGGAATTCTGGCGAGTTGTAAGTGGGGATGGGATTTTTGAGGTAGATGAAAAGAAATATATTGTTGAAGTTGGGTCTGAACAATATGTTTCCAAGCAGGCCAAGCACAAGATGAAAGCTGGAATGGACGGTATGGAAGTCCTTGAAATTTCTTTTGGTGAGTTTGATGAAGGAGATATTGCAAGATATGAGGATAAGTATGGGAGGGCATAGATTAGGTTCTAGTAATTAGTTTCTAGTGGCTAGTAATAAACATGATAAAGAAGAAAATTAAAAAAGCTGTTCTGAAAAAGACAGTAAAGAAGCCAGTTAAAAAAATAAAGCCGAAAAAGAAGGCCAAAGTTTTAAAGGTGGTTAAGAGAAAGATTAAAGTTGTTAAACCTATTAAAAAATCTAAAAAGATAGTATTAAAAAAGAAACTTGCTCCAAAAAAGAAAAGAATAATTAAAAAATTATCTAGCAAGAAACAATCTAAATCAAAAAATCAGTCAATAAGGTTAAAAAAGCCGAGTCACAATCCTATCATTGGCCCAAGTCAGTATTCTTGGGAATCAAAAGCGACATTTAATCCTGCGGCATTTGAATCAAATGGCAAAATTCATATTGTCTATCGAGCAGTGGGGGAGGATGATAATTCTGTTCTCGGCTATGCTTATACGTATGATGGTCTCAATATAGACGGGCGACCAACTTATCATATATATAGAAGATCTTTTGATTCTAATAAAAATTTTCCCCAAATCGATTATATTTCTGGAGGTGGTTGGAGTGGTGGTTGCGAAGACCCAAGAATTACTTTAATTGGAGACACTGTTTATATGATTTACACGGCTTTCGACGGGTGGGGTTCTGTCCGGCTTGCGATGACTTCAATTAAACTAAATGATTTTAATAATAAAAAGTGGAATTGGAAAAAACCGGTATTTATTTCTCCACCAGGGGAAATAAATAAAAACTGGGCTCTTTTCCCCGATAAGATTAATGGTAAATATGCAATTATTCACTCATTTTATCCAAAAATTTTAATTGAATATTTTGATAGTTTGGAAGAGCTTGATGGGAAAAGATTTATAAAAAGTAATAATACAAGACCCGTCGATGATTCTCGAACTTGGGATTCGTGGTTCCGTGGGATAGGCCCTTCACCAATCAAGACTAAAGATGGCTGGCTAATTCTTTATCATGCGATGGACCACAGAAATCCTGATCGATACCGGATGGGGGCGATGCTACTTGATTTGAATGATCCGACAAAAATTTTATACAGATCAAAAAGCCCAATACTAGAACCAGAAGAAGATTACGAAAATAATGGTCATAAATGGGGAGTAATTTATTCTTGTGGAGCGGTAGTTAGAAGTGGAGAATTATTTGTATATTATGGAGGGGCAGACAAATTTGTTTGTGTCGCCTCTATTAAGCTACAAGAATTAATAGACGACTTGAAGAGTAATGTAGATGTGAAATTGAAAAGGAAAGATAACAAAGAAATTTAAATATGTATGTAGTCAAAAGATCAGACCAAAATCCCATACTCATTCCTAATAAAAATCATTATTGGGAAGAATTTGCAACCTTCAATATGTGCCCAGTGAAGAAAGGGAAGTATATCTATGGATTTTATCGAGCGATTTCTGCTGTAGACAAAATAAATACTCAACAACAGACTTCAATTATTGGTATTGGCAAAAGTAAAGACGGAGTTCATTTTGATGATCGAGCTCCTTTTATTGTCCCAGAAGAGCCATGGGATGTGCATGGTTGTGAAGATCCTAGGGTTACTTATTTTGAGGGGAAATATTATATTTTCTACACAGCCCTTTCCGGGTTTCCTTTTAGTGCCGAAAATATCAAAGTTGCTGTGGCAATCTCAAAAGATTTAAAAAATGTTGATGAGCGTCACCTTGTCACACCTTTTAATGCTAAGGCGATGACGCTATTTCCAGAGAGGATTAACGGCAAGATTACAGTTATTTTCTCAGCCCATACAGATCTTCCTCCTGCCAAGATGGCCATAGCGCAATTTGATAAAATAGAACAATTGTGGGATGAAAATTTTTGGGTAGAATGGGTCAAGGAAATAGATTCTCACACTGTTGATTTTCGTCGCAATCCGTATGATCATCTAGAAGTTGGTGCGCCACCTATTAAAACGAAATATGGATGGCTACTTGTTTATTCTCATATTCAGAATTATTTCCCACACCCAGAGAATTTAGATAGGATTTTCGGGGTAGAAGCTCTTTTGCTCGATGGCAGTGACCCAACGAAAATTCTAGGAAGGACCAGAGGTCCCATTCTTGTACCAGAAGAGGCTTATGAATTATCGGGATATATTGCCGATGTTATCTTCCCAACTGGGATTTTAGAAGAAAAAGATACGTTAAAAATATATTATGGAGCAGCCGATACGACGACTTGCCTAGCCTGTGTCAGTCTGAAAGATTTGATATCGAGTATGTATGTGGAAACAGCTGATGACTGGAGATTCAAGCGTGGCCTTACGAATCCGATAATTACTCCCAAGCCCGAAAGCTTTTGGGAAGAGAAAGCTACTTTTAATCCGGCTGCAATTTATTTAAAAAATAAAATTCACATTTTATACCGAACCCTCTCAGGCGACAATACATCTTTCATCGGGTATGCTACGAGTTTGGATGGTTTCAGTATTACAGAGAGATTAGCGGACCCCATCTATGTTCCGCGAGAAGATTTTGAAATGAAAAAAGTTTCAAATGGAAATTCTGGGTGTGAGGATCCTCGCATCACTCAAATAGGGAAGAATCTTTATATGTGTTACACCGCTTATGATAGTATCGGGCCACCAAGGGTTGCAGTTTCTTCTATCCCTGTTTCTGATTTTCTTGCTCGTAAATGGAATTGGTCAAAACCATCATTAATTACTCCGCCAGGGTTTGATGATAAAGATACTTGTATTTTCCCAGAAAAATTAAAAGATGGATACTTTGTATTGCATAGAGTTGGGAATGAAATTTGTGGTGATTATTTGCGGACACTTGATTTTGAGAAAGATTCAATCAAAAAATGTATTCGTATCATTGGTCCACGTATTAATGCCTGGGATAGTTCAAAAGTTGGAATTTCTGCTCCACCAATTAAAACGAAATATGGGTGGTTACTTCTCTATCACGGAGTATCTCGAAGTCACAATACTTACCGAGTCGGAGTGGTATTGCTTGATCTGAAAGATCCAGCCATAGTTCTTGCTCGTTCGGCGGATCCAATCTTTGAACCAGAAGAAGAATATGAAAAAATTGGAATTGTAAATAATGTCGTCTTCCCTTGCGGAATGGTTTTGAAGGGTGATTTACTCTATATATATTATGGGGGGGCAGATAAAGTAACAGGAGTCGCGACCATGAAGCTATCAATACTGCTCGGAGCTTTAGTCAGAGGCAAAAAATTAAAATAATAACTTCAAAACATAACCCAAATACCTCCATGGGGGGGTATGTTTGAATATTATATTTTATGTGGTATAATACCAAATTACCCTTAAATTATTTATTTTTATGGATAAAGAAAAAGATTATTCAAATTTACATAGGGGTCTTGTCATGAAATATTATTGGCAAGTTATGAGGA
>Ga0172379_10004731_pt1 | contig 19715 bp, 19 predicted proteins | sample GrowelOW334metaG_FD_119756 | JGI IMG/M metagenome (GOLD analysis project Ga0172379, IMG submission 119756) | Groundwater microbial communities from an aquifer near a municipal landfill in Southern Ontario, Canada - Groundwater well OW334 metaG | ecosystem: Environmental > Aquatic > Deep...
GAATCGAACCCTGGTTGCGATCATGACAGCCCTGTTCGCAACGCCAACCTTTCGGTTAACCGCCGAGTGCTCATACCAACGAGCTACGCATGGATAATAATGTCAATATTCCAAAAACCACAATAACAATGCCGGAAACCTTATTAATTATAGTAAGACTTTTGCTAGAGAGTTTTTTGCTTAAATAATCTATCCCAGTACACAAAACGAGATACCACACGGCTGATCCAAGAAAAGCTCCTAAAACAAAAATCGATATTGATAAAACGCTGAAAGGTTCATCCCCATCCGATCCAATCCCAAGCGTTCCAAATACGGCTATAAAAGATAATATTGTCATTGGATTTACTATTGTCAGAGCGAAAGTTGAAAAATAGTTTTTCAAATAATCTTTACCGCTTTCAGAAACTTTTTCAGAAGGGATTTTGGATAAAAATATTTTCACACCTAAAGTAATAAGAAACAGCCCTGAAACCACAAAGAACAAACCCTTGTAATCTCCTAAAAATTGAATAATTGCAGCAACACCAAGTCCGGCAACCATAGCATAAAATCCGTCAGCTGTTGCCACACCCATTCCGGATGAAAAACCGGCAAGCTTACCTGACTTCAGAGTCCTTGATATACAGAGTAATGCTATCGGCCCTATAGACATAGCTATCGTGAATCCGATCAGTACTCCTTTTATTAGAAAAATCATCATGTGTTTAAAATTTAGTCAGTGTCCCATTCCCAAATACGGCTCAATTCGTCTGTTAAAAATTTTAATAGTGCTTTCGATATTATTTTTGATATCGGAGCTTCACTCTCTAGAAATGTCGCATTGATTATAAGTGGATCAGTACCACGACCGTATCTAGTAATATCGCCTATCGTTTTAAGATTATGAAACGCGTTGCATCTTCCAATACAGTCTAAATCTTCTTTTGCTAACTCAGGTAATCCCTCCTCTCTGAGATGTGCGTTAATACCTTCGAGCGCTTCAGTTAATGGAGTCTCCGCTGAGAAATTATTTTCGTTTGGCGTGTTCGTTTTAAATAGGGTTAAATTTTAGTCGTGTTTTGCTGGCGCAAAACTGCTTAATAATAGTGGGCCGTTCGCTTCGCTACCGGCCTGTGGCTCCCGAGGCAGGGCTCGAACCTGCGATATCCACGTTAACAGCGTGGCGTTGTACCAACTCAACTACCCGGGAATAAACGAGATTGAATAATACCAATTTTTGTTGAAATATCAACAACACTACATGCGGACGTCATATTTAAAAGGCTTGCCTTACAGATATAGCAGGGTGTATACTTTATATGTTGTCACTATAACAACAACTACCTATGATTGAGTCATTCCTTGTGAAATTCGGCCTTACGAAAAACGAATCTGAAATATATTTATTTCTACTTGAGTACGGAGAGTCGATTGCAAGTATGATAGGAAAAAGGCTGGGGATTAAGAGGGTTACGGTTTATCCCGCCTTGGAAGCTTTAATTAAGAAAAATCTAATAAATTCCTATCAGAAAAACAAAGTCACTTATTTTGAAGCTGTTTCCGCGGAAGAATTGGTCGATATTTGCAAAAGAAATGTCGCAAAAGAACTTGAATTACAAAAACATGCGGAATCGATCTTGCCAGCTTTTAAAAAACTTGAAAACAATAGATCAAAACCCGTCATAGAACTGAAAGGCAAAATTAAATATTACCAAGGGCTGGAATCGGTAAAACAGCTTATAAATGAAACGCTTGAAGAAGGACCAAAGGAGCAACTTTGTTTTGGACTGAATAAATATCACACGGATCATCTTTGGGACGAATGGAAAGCGTATACGAAAAAACGGGCGTCGATAGGTATGAATGTGAGAAGTATTCAACCCGACACCAAACCTGCGAGAGAATATAAAAAAAGGGATAAAGATGAATTAAGAAAAACCAAGTTGGTACCGAATAAGAAATTCCCTGCACATTGCGAACTAAACATTATCGGAGACATGATCGCGCTTTTCACATCACATGGCGAACAACCAACGGGTACGAAAATTTACAATAAAGATATGGCGCAAGTACTAAGAAGTCTGTTTGAACTTGCCTGGGAAAGAGCGAATGAATACGACAAAAACAAAAGTTAAAAGCATACAAATTTGTATCTTTACGGAACTCCCTACGCCCCTTACTCAAATCTCTCCACCAACCCCCTCAAATCCAACACGTCTTCCATAAACGCCCTACTAATAATCACACCGGCCGCACCGGCATCTTTTAATAATTTAATATCATAATCGTCAGCAATTCCTCCCGAGCTGTAAATTGCCATACGCCCTTCGGTTTCATTAACCAATTTCTCTATCTCGTCGAAATTCGGATGATAAAGAGTGCCTTCGGTTTCGAGATCCTTGTAAATTATTTGAGTGATCCCTATTTTCTCAACTTCTTTTGCCAATGCTGAGATTTCCGGCTCTTTTCCATCAATCGTCAAATCGGTATCAACTTTATGTTGCCTGGCTTTTATTCCAAAAACAATCTTGTCACTACCGTATTTGGCAACCGCCTCTTTTAAAACATGTATCGCCGAGACACCCAACACAACCCTGGAAACCCCAAGCTTGAACGCCTTGTCTATTTCTTCCATCGTTCTTATACCACCTGCCAATTGGACTTCCGCATCAACTCCTCCGCATATCTTTTTGATAACAGCCAAATGATAAAGGCTTCCCGTTTTGCTCGCATTCAAATCTGTTACTTGCAGTGTCTTCGCCCCTTCGGATTCGAATAACCTTGCCGTATGAAAAGGCTCTTTAAAATAAACTCTCTTTTGTTCGCTTTCTTTGCCTTTATAGAGGGACACGCATTTCCCGTCCAGAAGATATATGTTTGGGATTATTTTCATGATGATACCAATTCGCAATAAAATTATTACAAAGTAATTTGAATCGATCCGGAAACTTAAGTTGTCACTGAAGATCTTGACATAACGCTAATCCTAATTGTGGTTCCCGCCGGCGGGGAACCACAGCATCAAGCCCCTTTGAGTCAAAAACTCAACAATCGTAATGTTTTTATCGCGAATTGGTATGAGTTCCTATGCATCCTTGCGTTAAAGTACAATTTTAGCAGATAATACGCAATCCTTTTCAGATGAAAGGAGTTTCGCTAGCGCAAGGAATACTTCGTGTCCTTGCGCTGTAAAAAAGAAAGACCGTCCTCCATAGGACGGCCTCTCGACTATTCCATTTAGAATATCAAATCTTAATAGTCATATTTGCTATAGCTAACATCAATCGTTGTTCCCAAGTAATCCCAAACACTATAATAAACATAAACATATTCATCATCACCCTTTTCGAAACTTACACTTACGGAATCTCCATATTCATCCGAAGATGAATCCGTGAATGAATATTCAGACCATCCTTGTGCCGTTAATGCCTCTCTATAGTATGCAACTACCTCATCTTTCGTGCAAGATTCACAAGATTGAGTCTTTGTTAGGTAGATACTACCATCGGAATTTGAACTCGAATTGCCCGTAACATCCCAAGCGGGATTCAATGGCACATATGATGGCCAATCCGTGCTTGAACTTGTTGTAGTCGTTGCTGGCGTTGTCGTTGTAGTCGTTGCCGGTGTTGTCGTAGTCGTTGTCGTTGTTGGCGTTGTTGTACCTTCGTCGCCTCCAATTGAAACGCTACAGCCTGCAAAGACTGCTAACATCCCCAGCACCATGGCTGCTCCAAGGATTTTTTTCATTTTGGTTTTGTTAAATTATATTTTCTTTTTGTATTTTAAGGTACTTCCGCCTGTTTTGTAAAACAATTTTTGCGATATTGCAGTTTCTATTCTGATTTTACTCCTGTTGTTGGAGATGAGTTTTGCTAGCGCAAAACAACTTATGATATGGCCGCTGGGACCGACAAGGAGATTGCATACGCAATCAGCTTATAGTAAAAGGCCGTTCGCTTCGCTACCGGCTATTGAGTTTTTCTAAGTTAGCGGGAGTTCCCCGCCCGTAAGGACGGGGGTGAGAGCTTGCTCCAGAATCTTCTTCGGGTAAGATTTGAGCATGAAACTAAGACGACAAGCACATACGGTATATAAAACGCAGTACCATATAGTATTTGTGACAAAGTACCGACGAAAAATCCTAGTGAAGGGTGTATGCGAATGGTTGGAATTAAGATTTCAAGAAATTCGAAAATACAAACCCGATTTAGAATTTATTGAGGTTGGAATGGATAAAGACCATGTACATTTGCACATGGTTATTCCACCGAAATACAGTGTGAGTGAAATAATCAATCAAATAAAATCAAACACGAGTAGAGACATGAAGGAGAAATTCGAATTTCTTGAAAAGGTTTATTGGAGTACAGACAGTGTGTGGAGCAGAGGATTTTTCGTCAGTACGGTTGGAATCAACGAAGAGGTTATACGGAGATATGTACAGATGCAGGGTGAAGAAGATTCTGGACAAGCGCAGCTTGAATTATAGCGAAGCTACGCCGAAGGCGTGAGACCCCGTCCGTAAGGGCGGGGAGTTTCATCGAAAAACAAATTAATAATATTTGCCGTCCAATCGCCTTCGTCGATTTCCCGGCTATTAAGAACTAAACCTGAAATGCATCACATCCCCATCTTTCACCTCATACTCTTTACCTTCTATTCGTAAAGATCCTGTTTCTTTTGCTCCGGCTTCTCCTCCATGTTTAATATAATCGTCGTGATGAATTACCTCCGCCCTTATGAATCCCTTTTCGAAATCCGTATGGATAACGCCAGCGGCCCTAGGAGCCAAATCTCCGGCTTTTATCGTCCAAGCTTTAACTTCTTTCGGACCGGCCGTGAAATATGTCCTCAACCGAAGCAAGTCATAAGCATTTCTGATAAGTGCGTTCAATCCTGTTTCAGTCAGCCCCATTTCGCGCAAGAAATCTTCCGCCTCATCTTTCGAAAACCCGACAAGTTCTTCTTCAATCTTGGCTGAAATCGGTATCAGCTTGGATCCTTCAGGGATCCCCAGGTCTTTTTTAATCTTTTCAATATCAATTTTCGCAATATCATTTTCATGAACATTCGCGATATACATAAAAGGTTTTGCCGTAATTAAATGCAGGTCTTGCAACAAAGCTCTTTCTTCTTTAGTTAATTGAATGTTGTTTACGAGCACACCATTGCCCATTTCCTCATAAACCCTTGCAAGTAATTGCCCATAATCTTTGTCCTCTTTTTTCCCTGATTTCGCCGAGGAATTCGCTTTACTCAAGCGATTTTCCATTGTTTGCAAATCCGACATCAAAAGTTCCGATTCGATTATTTCTATATCGCGTTTCGGATCGACTCCTCCATGAACATGTATAATATTTCCATCTTCAAAAACCCTCACTACCTGCGCAATCGCATCACATTCTCTAATGTGTGATAGGAATTTATTTCCAAGTCCTTCCCCTTTGCTCGCTCCCTTCACTAGCCCGGCTATATCCACAAATTCTATAATCGCAGGAACGATTTTCTCCGGTGTTACGATTTTGGCCAAATTCCCAAGTCTCTCATCAGGCACCTCAACGATACCGACATTCGGATCAATTGTGCAGAAAGGATAGTTTGCGACCTGAGCTCCTTTTGTTCTTGTGAGTGCATTGAAAATAGTTGATTTCCCGACATTTGGCAGACCGACGATTCCAATTTTTAGTCCCATGTTATTTCCAGTAATTAATTAATTCTGTGTATGTCATTTGTCCATCCGCCGTCGTATATTTCTGGCGAATCGGGGCATAGTATAAGTAATTGCCCAGTTTCGGCGCAAGTATACGCGTTATTTTACCTTTTTCACCCATCCCGAGAGTTATTATCGGCTGAGACTCTTTTTGAGACCGAATTATAAGATTAAAAAGCGAAGCGATGTCATTGGGTTTGTTTATATATGTCGCGAATTTAATTATATCTGGATTTAAATTTTTCATTTTTAGATAAAGTGCCCTAAAAGCTCCCGATGAAGGTGTTTTTTTAAAATTATGATAAGAAATTATTACTTTTACCTTTTTCTTTTTTGCTTCGCGAATCAGTTTTTTTATTAAAATCTTATTGGTTTTCACTCCTATGTCTACATATGAAGCGCCGTAATCCAGAGATTTTATTAATAATTCAACTTTCTGTTTATGAGTTCCTACGAATTTTCCGTTTTCGTTTTTTGGTTTCAGGACATACAAGAATGGTTTCTTGATTTTCGACTGAAGGTTTTTCAAAAATTCAAGATCCATATCCTTAAGTTCACAAAGCCATATCTCTATTATATCTGCAAAAACAACTCCTTCGAGTATTTTCTCTTCGAGATCTTTCATCGTTCTTGCCTTAATTGGAAGACAGTATAGTGGAACCTCTGCAGGATATCCCTTATGACTGCAATTTAAAATTTCTGGCTGTAAATGGCTCACGCCTTCTTGCTGTATCTTTTTCCTTTGATACAGCTTCGTCGGCTTTCGCAAATTGTGTTTGCATTCGCAAACGGCTTTATCAGATGGACCGTTCCGGTCTGTTCGCTCAGGAATTTTAAATTTCGTTTCCATAATGGTATCCTGAAGAAGTTCCTAACCTCATAATGAAATTTTAATTGCATGAAAGAATTTAAAGCAAAACTCGTAATCGCGAAAGCTCTAACGCAAGATGTTAAAGAGTTTATGTTCGAGGCGGAGTCTGATTTTTCTTTTGAACCGGGACAGTTTGTGATGGTGGAAATTGCGGATGGGAAAGAACCGAAAGCTGTTCGCGCTTACTCGATTGCGTCCGAACCAAATGGCAAGTTTTTTGAACTATTGGTTAGAATTTTGCCGGATGGTAGGGGTTCTCAATTCCTGGCAGCGCTTGAGGAAGGTACGAAGTTGAATTTCAAAGGACCTTTTGGACATTTTGTCATGGATAAAAATTCCAAAAAGGATGTTTTATTTATTGCAACAGGAACAGGACTTGCTCCTGTTAAGTCAATGATGACTTCCGCAATTGCGAGTGGTAGAAATATCACGCTTATGTTCGGATTAAGATATGTGGCGGATGTTTTTTTGGAAGATTATTTGAAAGATCTCGCCGCAAAAAATAGTAATTTTAAATTCAATATCTGCATTTCCAGACCTGAAAAAGAGTTTGACGGATTCACAGGCAGGGTTACGGATTTAATCGAGAAAACCGACAAGGAGTTTTTCTCCGAAAAACAGCCTAATTTAGAGGGGCTCCGGTCGCAAACTCCCTCCGCCCTGTTTGATTATTCCAATCTGCAAATTTACATGTGCGGAAATAAGCCGATGGTTGATGGCGTGAAGGAGTATTTTTTGGGAAAAGGTGTCGCGGACACGGATATTAAGAATGAAGTGTTTTGAAACTTTGATATGGCGAAACCGCCGGATTTTTGATATAAGTGGCATGTTTTAACTTTAACTAAAATAAAATGAAAAAATCATTAGCCGTTCTCGTGTTGGCAACCATGTTCATCGTTAGCGGATGTTCTCTTCTTACCACTACGATGGATGAAATGACTTATTACAATACCTATATAGATTATGTGAATGTTCTTTCCGATGACCTTGATAATGGAATGAATGACTATTTGAGTTATGTCCCGGAATCGGTTACCGCCGATATGGATGTCCAGTTTTACGGATCTTATTATGGTACAGCTACCGTTGACTTGTCGGATGCGAGAACGAATCTGTTTGTAGAAAGCATGACGATTGAAGATACCGTAAAAGAAACTGCTTTGGAGAGTATTGCCGAAAGCTATTTCACCTCTTTCGAAACATTTTTTGAAAAATATAATGAGGCCGCAACTTATTATGGAAATGGCACTTACAAAACAGATATTGAATCTGCCGTAAAATTGGATGAAGAAATTATCAATGCGTATTATGACGCATCCGATTTACAAACGACTCTCTTCAACACCATTAGCGAATATCAAATCTCTGCTCGCGGCGAGCTTGATGAAAACACAACCGATCCCGTTGAAAAAGTGGGAGTCGCAATAACCGTCCTATCGGATAAAGTCGATACTGTTGCCGAAGCCGTATATAACTGGGATTTTTCAATGTCCGACACAACGGAAATCACAGCTCTCTATAATGATCTTGTTACAAAACATACTGAGGAAAAAACCGCCACTGATGCTTTGTACGATGATAAATATAAAGACTTGCTTGATTCTTTTAATACAACTTATTTGGGGACTTTGACCAGTTTCGAAAGCGAAGTTAACAAGTTTATACAAGATGTGAATTCCGGAGTCGCCACCCTCGATAACAGTTCCGATTATGATATGATTTTCGAGTATTACGATCAAATGATTGATGCTCACAATTCAATGGTGGATATGCTTGAGTTGTATTACTAGCTTGTAGAATTTGTCTTGAAATTTAACAAACAAAAAATGAAAACTGGGAAAATATATCAAGGTTTCCGCTGTAGAGTTTGCGGTAATGAAGTTGAAGTACAAAAAGTCGGTGGAGGCGAACTTATGTGCTGTGGCAAACCAATGATCTTAACCACCCCGAAATTGACCGATGTTTATCTCGCTAAAGCGTTCGCAGGCGAATCCCAAGCTCGCAATAAATATGATTATTTCGCTAAACAAGCTAAAAAAGACGGCCTTGAACAGATTGCTGGATTTTTTGAGGAGACGGCTTTAAACGAAAAAGAGCATGCTAAAAGGGAGTTCAAGCTAATGAATGGACTTGGTACGACTATAGAGAACTTGAAGCACGCGGCTGAGGGAGAAAAATATGAATATACGACTATGTATCCCGAGTTTGCGGCGCAGGCTCGAAAAGAGGGCGAGGATGATGTCGCACTTATTTTCATGAATATCGCCAAGGCTGAAATTGCACATGAAAAGAGATATTTGAAGCTTATTGATATGATTAAGTCTAAAAAAGTCTTCAAAGCCGAGAAAAAAACTGAATGGAAGTGTCGAAATTGCGGATATGTACATACCGGTGCTACTTCTCCGTTGAAATGTCCGGCATGCGATCATCCACAGGCGTATTTCGAAAGAAAGACAGAGAATTACTAGGTCTGCGTAGACGCAAGGCTGTTTTTGTGGTATAATTACCGGATGAAAAATGCTTTGCTTCAATCTGATTTACCTGAAGATTCTTCTCCTTTGGAAAGTGAGAAAAAACATTTTTTCGAAAGGGTTGCCGATGGCATAAGATTTTTCCTGAAAGATAATTACATCCGACAAATGCGGTTACCTTTATCTTTTAAGACTGGGGCGATTTTTGTTCCGACTTTTTTGGCACTTCTTCCAAGTCCCGGGTGTTATTCCATAAAGAAAATTGATTGTACAAATGATCAGGGTAGCTATATCGATGCCGGAGTTGATTTTTTATTAACCCATCCTGAAGATTTACAAGAGCAAATGGATATATGGGCACCAGGTGTTCGTGTAACTGCTGACGATTTGATAGAGGTAATGGCCGAAGCAACATTCCAGTGCGGGGTACCAAGAAACGATGATGATAGTGATACTGGAGCTGATCAGCTTGGCTCTACCAAGATTATTCGAATCAATGTTGTCAGTACACCTTTTGTGAATTCTATGGATAGATATTTTGATTATGCATGGACTCAAGATGTACCTATAGGGGATTTACTAGAAAATGTTAACGGTATTTTTGTACCGACTGCAGAAGCCTCTTTATATTTTAATGCAATTAATCATGTTTCCGGAGTTATTGCCCATGAAATTGCTCATATACCTTTAGGTTCGCATAGTAAGGCTGTTAGGGACAGAATTGATGAATTATGTATACATGGTAGTCCTAAATGCCTAGCCGGAATTGATGATATTTATGCTATAGGTATTGCTGGAGGATATGTTTCGAATAGAGAAAGTGATTTAACATATGAACAACTGCGTGATTTGGCTGATAAAAAGAATGGCAATACTCCGTCGAAATAAATACAGTTGAATTATTCAATGGTTTTCAATAGAATCTTGGCGTTATCAAATCTTGCCGCGGTAGCTCAGCAGGACGGGAGCGAAGCGGATGTCCCTAAAAAACGCAGACAATTACAAAATTGTTTTGCGAAAGTATTGGGTAAAACATAGAATGATTATCGACAGGTAAACATCGTTCCACGAAGTATCAGTATCTTGCCGCGGTAGCTCAGTGGTAGAGCGAAGGATTGAAAATCCTTGCGTCGGTGGTTCAATTCCGCCCCGCGGCACCATAGCCGGTAGTCCCGAAGGGACGGACGGCCTCTTTAGTTATTTTTGGCTTGCGCAAGTCGCTAAGTCGAACTCCCGAGCAAGCTCATCACCTACTCTCCAAAAATCCCAAGAAACGCTGTTTCCAATTTTATCGCTGGCTGTTTGTCTTAGGTCATCGATATTTGCTTGAACTGAGGCTAGCTCTTCTAGTTTTTCTAAAACAGCATTAAAATTCTCTCTAGTTGCCGTTATAGGGATATAAAAATGGTCACCTGTTTTGTTTTTGGTCAAACCAAGAATAATTGTGCCACTTCTTAAGTCCATACAAGCATCTAAATCATAATTTAATGGACCGCTTTTACTAGGATGACGATAAATTCGGAAATTCACTACAGGACCGTGACATTCGTGGTTTGGTCCTAAACTCATATTGTGAACTGCAATATTTCCCACAAGGTATTCATCTCCTAGCTGTGTACGCACAAACTCTTTAAAACGCATAAACTCTTCAATCCGTTGACTTACAGCAGAAGATTCTAATGGATGTGAATTTCCACATAGCCCTTTGACCCACGCATCATCGCTTTGACTCAAACAACTTTCTATCCTTGCACGAGCTAATTCCCGTCCTCCATCAACGACGTTCTGATAGGCTAACCCGCGAGTACCCTCTGGATCTTCCGAAAAGTGAATTGCGAGTTCTCTCTCAAGCAGATCAGCTCGAGTTCCGTGTGTCCACAGTTGCTCTGCGTATATCATAATACTGATTTATAGACTTCAGACTGCTGAATTTAAACCGAAATGTCGGTTTTGTCAATACCGTGCGTCTATTTTTGTTCAAGTTCAACCCAAGCCCTTCCTCTAATACCTCACGAGACCTTCGCCAATCTGTTCTCCGCCTCTTCGACATACACCTCATCAAAGCAGTACTTCCTCGGTTCGAACTGCCTAACAACGCGCCTGCTCCTTAGGCGAATAGGAAACTGGAATAAAAAGTAACTGTCGCGCCCTACATCACCATAGCCGGTAGCGAGACGAAGTCGAGCGGACGGCCTCTTACTATAAGACACGAAGTATTCTTTGCGCCTTATTATTAAGCCGTTTTGCGCAAGCAAAACTCCTTATCCCACAATGTGCTCATCGGCTCTCAAGCTTCTTAACCTCACTCTTCAGCTTATCTTTAACCTCTTCGAATTGAATATCGCACTTGTTTTTGAACAGTATCTTTTCCGACGTTATATCTTCAAAATAAACAAGACTTTTCAAAATCAAGTTTCTTTCCAACTCCGGATATTTCTCATGAGCCTTCATTAAAAGATCTCTCAACGGTATTTTTTTTAAAATAAAATAGAGATCAATATAATCTTTGTTAGTCGCCCTTCCTGTAATAGCCGATAATTTCATACAACCAATATCCTCAATTGAGGCGAGAGTTAGGTTTTCATCCTTTATTGTCTTCCCGACAAGGTCATATTTATATGTAAAAAAACTTATCTTTATCGTATCATCGATCAATACCGTTAAAGTATTGGATTCCTCTTGGATTTTGAGCAATGCATGTCCTTTAAAAACATCCCTAAGTCGTTCGAATAATTTTTTGGTGTTTATGTCCTTTTCGCTAAAAAAATCAAAATCGATGCTATCTCTGTGCCCTATTTGTAAAGCAAGAGAAGTTCCACCTGCAAGATAGAAATCTTTTTTAAAGGAATCTAAAAGCGGCAACACATCAAGTCTTTTTTTGTCTAGAATGTTATAGAACATATTTATTTTTTAAATCTTGTTTTTTTGACCGGCTTAATATCTAAAACAAGCGACCAGAAATTTATCGATTTATCATCCAGTTCTCCCGGCAAAGGGTTTATTAAACAACTCTTTATATCTTCTTTTGTATATGTATCAAAAAGCCAATCTGTCGCCTGCCTGGTACCAAGATTGAGCAAATTGGTTATGATTCGCTTCTTGTCGCGTGACAGATTAAGCGCAGAAACGTCATAAGACCATAAGAAAGGTTGTACGAATCGAGGTATCATGGCTTTATTTTAACATAACTAACTCGGAAGTTAATATGGATCTGCTTATAATATTGCGCTGTTACGACGCCAAAATTTCATCAAAATACCACCTCACATAATCCCAATTCCCTCCGTAAGGAGTCGAAATATAAACGAAATTTTGCATCTCGCATACTCCTGTTATTTCATCGCAAACTTCTTCTTCCGCCGAGGTATTGTAATCAACATATTGGTGTTCTGAAACCAGAACATTCCCCGTACTTATAACATTCCCTCTCTCGATTGCATAATTTTTATATTTAACATAATAAACAAGTGCTTCATCCATACTAATATCCGTTTCAGTATCCTCCAAAACCGTCTTTATTATTCCAAAAAGAGTTCCTGCATCCACCACCTCCAAGCTCAAAGCTTTTTCCTTAACAGCCTCCAGAATCATCTGCTGTCTCGCCGCCCTGTCGTAATCCGAAGAGTAATGCCTGGAACGGGCAACCCGAAGAGTCTGCGTGCCATTCAGATGATAATCACCTGCCGGATAATAGAGCGTACTCCAAACACCATTGTCGTAAGTTGAGTAACTCGGATCAATCAAGTCTTCATCAAGCGTAATGTCTATGCCACCCATCAGGTCGATAATATCTGCGAAGACATACATATCAACAAGAATATAATGGTCGACTTGCCTACCTGAAATTTCCTCAATTTGCGAAATGAATTCGTCCATCCCGAAAATCGCGTAGACGCTGTTGATTTTCCTTCCTTCATAGAAAAGATCTCGCGGAATTGAAATCATCGTCGCTTTTTGCGTATCCGGATTAAGATTTGCAAAAATTATCGTATCAACATTTGATCCGTTCTTCCCAAGTATAAGAATATTCATCGTTCCTTCCGTATCGGCGACGGAATAATATTCATCAGGCAAAGATGTGGGTAAATTTAGATTTTTTTTTTGAGCCTCGGTGTCATCTTGCATTACTGCTGCCGATAATTCCGCAGAGTCCGTTCCATCCGGGTTTGAAACCATCACCTTACCACTTTTTTTATCTATATAAATCGTCTTAATTATTGTCCCCGTTTCGTCTTGAATGTCATAATAGATTCCTGCGTCGTCCTCTCGCGCCACTGCAATGCTTAATTTGTTATCTGCGAGGATTTGTAAAAAACCTGCATCAGTCATCATACTTTCGATTTTCTCTTTTTGGTCGGTTATTTGTTTTTGAAGATTTGTACTGCCATCCAATTCGGCAACCTTTGCCGATATGTCTTCTTGCGAGATTAAAATCCGAGCTTTTTCTCCTGTTGATGCGTTATACCACATCACATCATCTGCGAATGCCTTATCCACTCCGATGTTTGCAAGGATGCTCTGATCCTGATTGATTATGTCATAACTGAAACCCGTATCTGTTTCGACTTCATTATCGGCGGAAATTCCTTTCGCTCTCATGGCATCATAAGTCGCGCCGGATTCGTATAATATCGCCCTGAGAGAATTCTTGGCGTTTTCAATTACAGTTATTTGCGCCTGCAAATCCGCAAGACCGGCGATTAAAGCCTCAAAAGTTGTTGTTAATTCGCTGGTTGTATTTTCTGCAAGTTCCAGTTGTTCAAAATAAGTTGCGATTGTGTAATTGGCGTCCGTCCCAAGTGATATTTCTATTATTGTCGTGCCGGATGAGTTCTGTATTTTATAAGTGTTTTCAATGCGCGTAAGACCGTTATCTTCAAGAAGTTTTTTTGTTGTGTCGGAGGTGAAATAAGTTTCGAGGTCGGACTGTTTTTGTGTGTACTCTTTACCACTCGCAAGGTTTGTTAAATATTGCGCAAGATTTGAAATAAGCGCGTCTTGTTCTTCTGCCAATTCGGTCACCTCTTCTTCGTTCAAGCCATAATTTTTTTCCGGAAGCAGAAGCACTCCCCTAACTTCATTTAAGTCGTTCGCGAACTCTTCAATCAAGTTTGTCGCTTGAGTCGCCTTATCCGTAATTTCATAAGTATCCGAGATTTGATTTTTTATTGAAAAAATCTGCCAAGTGTTAACAATAAGCAAGAGTCCGAGTATGGCCAAGCCTATTTTTGGCAGGATGTTTTTGTCTTCCGAGAGGATTGTGTTTTTGATGTTCATGTCGAAACAGATTTACTTTTGTAGTGTACTGCAATGTATTTATGATTGCAAAAATCTTTTTGAAACAAGGAGTTTTGCTTCGCAAAACACTTAATAATATAGGCCGTTCGCTTCGCTACCGGCTGAAAAGGCTTGGGGCAAGCGAAAACAATATGACATTAAATCAAGTTCCCTGTTCCTTCTTTTCCGTAAAATAAATCCCACTAAAGACCAATATTGCTCCCGTAATAATCTGTAGTGTAAGTTTTTCCTGAAAGAGTAACACGCCGATAATTATTGCTATTATCGGCATTAGGAACATATAAATTCCCACTTTTGAAGCATCGAGTCGTTCCAGCGCATAATTCCATGTAAAAAGACATAGTGCCGTAGCTACTACCCCAAGATATGCCAATAACATATATGTGCTTACTGAATAGCTTGAGAATTTCGGTACTCCTTCGAAAATCAACATTGATATCAACAATGACAAGCTTCCGAATATTGACGCTATTGTCGTTACAACAACAGGTTTGAATTTATTTACGCGTTTCTTACTCATAATTGTATAGATTGCCCAAGCTATCGTGGACATGAGAGCCAGCGTATTTCCCAAGAAAGATTTTGATTCCAATAAACTTGAAAAATCCGCTTGGTTTAATATCACTACAAGTACCCCTATCATGCCTAAGATTATCCCTGTTATCTTTTTGGTATTTAGTTTTTCTCCTATGAATAAACAGGCCAATATCATGATGAATATAGGATCCCCACTTGTAACTATTGCCACTTCCGATGTTGGTGATAATTGAAGTGCGAAATTTTGTAAAACAAATATTAATGTTATCCCGAAAAATCCCAGCATTAGAAAGAACAAGCTGTCTTCTTTAAAGGCTTTTTTCAGTTCATTCCACTGTTTTGTAATTAATACGACGCAGAATAAAACAATGCTTGCTATGAAAAATCTAAAAAATGCCAGAGTTATCGGCTCTACCTCAAAAAGACTTATTTTAAGTATCGCAAAATTAATTCCCCAGACGACGATTGATGTTAGTAATGCTATGTACGCCTTGCGCATAACCGTTTGATTAGAGTTTTGCTTGAGTATTGTAGCATGCCTCCTCGTAATGCTTTCAGAAACAAGGCATTGACATATCGTTTCACAATTGATATAATTGTATCGTAATTATGAAATACCGAGAAATATTAATTGAGCAGTTAAAACCCCTACCCTACTTCAGCAAGGAGACGATTTCCCAAATAAGCAAGCAGTATGGGCTTAAAAACACCACCGTTGATTCTTACATCAGTCGTTCTTTGGCAAGAAAGGACATTATTCAGCTCAAGAAGGGACTATATATTTCCGCGGATTTTTATCACAAAAACAAGAGCGACACATCCTATTCGTTTTATCTCGCCAATGTTTTACGCACGCCATCATACATAAGCTCTTGGACTGCGCTTGAGTATTATAATTTAGTCACCGAGGTTATCCATGCTATTACCTCAGTTACCCCGAAAATTACGCGCACCTATATTACAAAGGTGGGAAGTTTTGAATATCACTCTATTAAGAAAGATCTTTTTTCGGATTTTTCTTTAATAAAAGGGGAATTCGATTTTTTTCTCGCTTCACCTTCAAAAGCACTCTTTGATCTTCTGTATTTCAAAACACGACAGTTTCGCGGTATAAAGATGGAAGAAATAGACGCATTGATTCATGAACTGCGTATAGATATTGACGAAATGGACAAACAAGAACGAGAAAAACTGTACGACATGATTAGAAAACACATACACCATGAATAACCAAATTCTCATAACACTCAAAAGAAAACTTTCCGACCTTGCATCTTACGGGACAGTGGATGTGGAGACGGAGCGCAATGCTTTGAAGGAGGAATTGCAGTATTATGTCCTGAATTTCATTTATCACCATCCTCTATATAACAATTGGACAATGTACGGCGGTTCAGCGCTTCGCATTTGCCATGGGCTTGATCGTATGTCGGTTGATTTGGATTTTGAAATTGGGCATAAGATAACTGAAAAATTTCTCGGTGGACTAAAAGAAGACATTGAAAAACATTTCTCAAGCACATATGGGACCGAAGCGGATTTCTTAACTGTAAAAATAACCAACTGTAGAGGGCTTCTTCTTCGTTTTCACATTGGTGACGAATTGGGGCTCGGACACCCCTCAAAACAAGTGCATGTCAAAATTGACCTAAACCATTTCACTGCACCAAAGACCGTAGTTGAGCGAAGACCGATAAACCGCGACCAACTCTCGTTTGTCATCACGACCTATAATATGTCGGCGCTTATGGCGAGCAAAATTGCCGCTATTTTTCTGCGCGGACAGCGTGGTGTAGGGCATGCAGTATATGAAGAGAAAGGTCGCGATATTTACGATCTCCTCTGGTATATGACAAAAAAAATTATTCCGGATCTTGACTACCTCATCGCCAAAAAGATAGATGTGAAAGATTTGCGGGTGCTTTTTGACAAGCTAACTTTGCAGATGAATAAAGTGAATAATACTAACCTCAAGCAAGATCTCACGCCGCTTTTCCCGGACCGGACATTTATTAAGAACTGGCTGGAGAACTGGATGGAAAGTTATTTACGACTCCTTGATGAATATAAAATACATACTATAACAAAATTGAAAAGCATAGTCGTACGAGAGGACTTTCATTCTGACAATTTTTCTTTTGTGTATAAATATGCCACCGAAGAGGGAGAAACTGTGCGAATTACTTATACCGTGGTGTATGAATGGATAAAGTTTCAGAAAGTGTTGGGAATAAAAGCGAACGAACATATCGTGGCTTTGGCGAATTTTGAACCAAATAATGAGTTGAGCGAACAGCTCAAACAGTTTGTAACTTTGTTTTATAACAAAACCGAAGCGTATTTCAAAAAGACTAACAGGGTAATGCTTGGCAATAATATCGTCACTAAAGTGTTGAGAACAACAGCGGATAATCTCAACCAAAAGGAACAGATAGTGCTCAATCGATCTGACTTGATATCTTGCGAACTTGATGATTTATTTAAGTGAGAGCGATTGCATGAAGCGCTATGCCTATCGCAAACAGGATTTCAGTGAAAATTGAGTTTTGCTAGCGCAAAACACTTAATAGAATATGCCGTCCGGTCGCCTACGGCTCCTTACCGGAATAGGAGTTTTGTATTCACAAAACAACTCTTGATAATATTGCGCAAAGAATGCTTCGCATTTTTGCGCTGCCGGCTACCAAGTCACCGTCAACGTCCCCTTCGTTTTCTGAAGTATCGAGAAGTCGAAATCAATCGTTCGGCCGACTCTTTCCATGGTCAAAGTCCCGTTCTCATTTGACATCATTTCGTAACCCAAACCTTCATAATATGCCTGCACGGCCAATATATCCTCTTCCGTTACAACTCTACCAAACGCGAAGTCGAGCATCATTCCGTAATAATTATCCCAAAGCTTAACCTCTCCATCATAAAGCTCATCCAAAATCGGCATAACCTCGTTATAAATTTCCAGACTTGTTTCATTCGTGGTCTCAACTTCCGTAACGCCTTCGTAATATACCTGCGCCCAGTTTGTTGCGTCGCTACCACCCGCCGAACTACTCGAATCGACATAACAAAGCGGTAAAGATGTTTCCAAAACCGGATCGATATCCCAAACTGTTGCAGTGTAAGACGGCGTAAACGGAGATTGAGTACTCGCCGTCAAATCATAATCCAGAGATGTTGCATCCATATCATTCATCTGAACATATGCAGTCACATCTTCCGAAGAAGTCACCCCTTCATAATCAAAAACGAAGCTCGAATCCGCATTCGTATCTCCGTTCGCATTTAATTTAACAACATACATATATTCTCCGGCATCATCGACATAATCCCCAACCGAAGCCACGATTGCAACCCCCTGATCGTCAGTCATCACCGCATCGTTTGAATAAAACGCCGTCTTTCCGCCAATTTGCGTAACCCATTGCAAATTGAACTCATCATCGGTTTTTATCACGAGAGAATTATATCTGCTCGTATTTGTATATTCTTCCGGAATCTCACCATAAGCCGCGATAGCTTCGTCCTCCGTTATCTCGCCGTTTTCATAAGCGTCATTAATTTCCATAACCATATCCTCATATTCCGCATTTTTTTCATTCATATCATCATCCTGATCCAGAAAAGCATTTACAAAAACGAATCCGCCATCGTCAGTTTGTTCGACAAGTAAGTTTTCTTTGAAACTTGCCGTTTCCACAACGAGAGTTTTCGCCCACTGCAAATTCCCCTCCCCGTCCATTTTCACCGCCATAAGCGGCTGATCCAATGCCGCCTCCAAATCAATCGGCAGATTCATTCCGCTTGTCGTGACTGTCGAGAAAAATCCAAACGCGATATAGCCATCCGAAGTTTCTTTCACGAAATCAATCTCCCCCGCCGCCATGCGCCATTCGAGATAATCCACCGTATACCCGGTACCGGCTTCATTCATGATCGCAGTCGGTATTTCAAACGGAATCGCTTCTATACTTTTCGCCCACTCCAAATCCCCATTTCCATCCAACTTCATTATGCCTTCCATTTCGCTATAACCCCATAAATTGCCTTCCTCATCCGGATAATTGATATTCCCCGTTAAAATAAATCCGCCATCACTTGTTAACGTGAAGGCCGAATTGTCGTCATCATCCGCGCTTATTCTTTTAACCCATTCCTCATTTCCATTGCTATCGAACTTAATCAGCTTGAGAGAAGAGTACGGATATTCATGATAAATATCTCCACCCGCATCCTGTGTTTCCCATTCCGACAGGTTATCCAAATACACGAATCCACCATCATCGGTAGGATAAATCGAATCCGTCATATCGTCCGATCCAAAAGGGAAATTCCTGCTCCATTGGTGATTGCCCGATGAATCGAATTTTGAGAAAAAAGTTTTTATTCGCGTGTAAGATTCGCCTGCAAGTTCTTCATCCGTTTCAAATCCCGGCGTCTCTCCAATCATAAGATAACCGCCATCTGCCAGCTCCGTAACACCATATCCATCATCTCCCCCGCTTCCTCCGGAAACCGTTTGAACAAGTCTTGTCCATTCAACCGCACCTGTATCTGTTAATTTCGAGATATAAGAGTCCGTATCGCACATTTCGCATTTCGGAATAGTTGAGCCTGTAACGATATATCCACCATCGCTTGTGGTCGAGATTCCATTACCCCATGTTCTGGCCTTTACTGAATATTTTTTTGAAAAAGTTGTGCTGTCGATTAGGTCTGCATCATCTGCAAAAAACTTCGTAGAAGTCTTATCGCTAATATTTTCCATAAGCCTGTAAATCATTTCAGCCACCTCTCCGCGCGAAACATATTGATCAAAAGAACAGATGCTCGTAGGTATCGCGCC
>Ga0172379_10004732_pt1 | contig 19715 bp, 20 predicted proteins | sample GrowelOW334metaG_FD_119756 | JGI IMG/M metagenome (GOLD analysis project Ga0172379, IMG submission 119756) | Groundwater microbial communities from an aquifer near a municipal landfill in Southern Ontario, Canada - Groundwater well OW334 metaG | ecosystem: Environmental > Aquatic > Deep...
AATCATCGCACGCAGTGCGAATTCGTGCTCCCGGAACGCCGCTGAATCCGGCGGACCCCACCAGTTGGGCACGTCGGCCATGATCAGCACGCCCAGCTTGTCGGCCCAGTAGAGCTTGCGTGGTGATTCGATCTTGATGTGTTCGCGCAGCCCGTTGAGCCCGATCTGTCGTGCCATCAGGATCTCATTCCGCAGCGCGCTGTCGGTCGGGAACGTGTAGAAGCCGTCGGGATGGTAAGCCTGGTCGAGCGCGAGCTGCAGATAGACGGGTTCGCCGTTCAACGACACATAGGGAATGTCCGTCCCTGGTAGCTTCGTCACGCCGATGGTGCGCATCCCGAAGTACGTCTGCAAACGATCGTCGTGAAACCCCGCCCCCGTGCACCCCACCGTGCCCGTGCACCCCACCGTGACCGTGACCGTGTGCAAGAACGGATCCTCCAACGACCACCGCCGCGCGCCCAGCAACGCGATATCCAGGTGCACACGGCTCGCTCCCTTCGCGATTCGCGCCGTTACATCAGGCTGACCCGTCCGATTGGTGAACGCCAGTCGCACCGTGAGGTCGCGCGGTGCCGCGTCGTGCAGTCGCACATCCACGCCAACACCCGCGAGGTCCGCGCGCGGTGTGAAGTGCACCGCGTCGAGCGGCACGCTGCCGCGCGCCTCGAGATAGACCGTCTGCCACATCCCGCGCGCTTTGCCGTATCCCTGTTTCCCCTCGAGTTTGAATGCGTGCGGCGAATCGTCCACGCGTACCGTGAGGCGATGAGCACCCGCGGTGCGCATCACACCCGTCAGTTCGAACGAGAACGGCGTATACCCACCCTGATGCTCGCCGAGCTTCTGTCCGTCGATCCACGCCGTCGTCTTCCAGTCTGACGCGCCGAACACGAGGAACACGCGGCGCCCGTTCCACGCGGCCGGCACCGTCACGGAACGCGCATACCATCCGATGTCGGCGCTGTCCGGCACACCCGATAACGGTGCGCCCCACGAGAACGGAACGACGATCTCGCGTGCCCCCGGGAGTGCGCTCGCCGCCCAACCCGCCTGCTCGCCGCGGTCGGCGGAATCGAACGCAAACCGCCACCGTCCGTTGAGGTTCACCCACTCCGCCCGTTCAAAGTCGGGGCGCGGATGCTCGCTCAGCGGAATCGTCACACTCGGCGCCTGCGCACCGAGCGCAACGGCAACCATGAGCGAAAGGGCAAGTGGAACCAGCTTCATTAGAGAGATCTCCGTTGTCGCACCAATCTACAGCGCGAGATAAAGCCGGCCTGTCGCCGCCCAATGTCAGTCGTCCGGCTCGACGCCCGTCCCCTCGATCGCGATGATGATCACCGACATTTGGTGCAAGTAAGCAGCATTTATTGGCCTCTGTAACAGGCCGTTAATAGCGTATTAAAGCTGTTTTTGGTCTTTATCAGCAACTAATGACATATTAATATTGACTTGCAAACTCGCGACATTTAACTTGCCTGGTAGCCTGAACTCTGAGTCGCACATGCGCATCACGTCACTCAGCACAACCGAAGACACGCTCCGTGAAATCGGCGCGCGATTGCGCGCGTTCCGCCTGCAGCAAAACCTCACCATCCTCGACTTGGCGCGGCGCGCCGGTGTGGGCGCCCGGACACTCGGCCGCGCCGAATTGGGCGACAACACCAACCTCGAAACGGTCATCCGCGTCCTCCGCGCACTCGGACGCCTCGACGCGCTTGACGCATTCCTCCCGGAGCCGCTCCCGTCGCCGCTGCGTCTCGACGCCGGACTGAGCCGTCCGCGCCTGCGCGCAGGCACGCCCCGCACGCGAAAGCCGCGCACCACGGACGGCTGATGGCGGCCGCACGAACGCCCCGTCCACGCCGCCGCGCGCCGCGCGCGGGCGAGTACACGGTCGCCAACATCGAGCTGTGGGGACGTTTCGTCGGCGCCGTTGCCGAGGACAGCGCGGGACGCGTCGTCTTCGAGTACGATGACGCGTTCCGCACGTCGGGGCTTGAGATCTCCCCCATTCACTTGCCGTTGTCGCGCAGCGGGCCGCTTGAGTTTCCCGAGCTGCGCCGCATCGCCGCCTTCAGCGGCCTCCCCGGCGTGCTCGCCGACGCGCTCCCCGATGCGTTCGGCAACGCCATCATCAGGCGCTACTTCGAGCAACACGGCACGCCCGATGCCGCACTCAGTCCGGTGCAGAAGCTGCTCTACATCGGCAGCCGCGCACTCGGCGCCCTCGAATTCAAGCCGGCGCTCGACGCCAGACTCAATCACGCCACGGACGAAGCCATCGAGGTCGCGCACCTCGTCGAGCAGGCGCGCCGCGTCATCGAGGGCGATGTGTCGGTGGCCGTCCCCGAAATCATGCAGGTGGGCGCATCGGCCGGCGGCGCGCGCGCCAAGTCCATCATCCTGTGGAATCGCGACCGCAATCGAGTGAAGTCGGCCTTTGCCGCGGCCGAACCTGGCGACGAACCGTGGATCATCAAGTTCGACGGCGTCACCGAGGGCACCGGTGGACACGAGCTGCGCGAGGACGTGCATCCTGGCCCGTACGGGCGCATCGAGTTCGCCTACTCGCAAATGGCGCGCACGGCGGGCATCGCGACGACGCCAACTCATCTGCTGCGCGAACGCGACTTCGCCCACTTCATGACACGGCGCTTCGACCGCCCTGACGGCCGGCGTCTGCACGTCCACTCGCTCGGCGGACTCCACCACGTGGACTACAACGTGCGCGGCGCCTTCTCGTACGAAGAGTATTTCCGCACGGTGCGTCGCCTCGGACTCGGTCAGCTCGAGATGGACCAGGCCTTTCGACGCATGGTCTTCAACCTGGCCGCCATCAACCAGGACGATCACGTCAAAAACTTCGCCTTCCTTATGGGCCCCGACGGACGGTGGTCACTCTCGCCCGCCTACGACGTGACCTACGCCAAGGGGAGCGAGTGGACGCGCACGCACCAGATGACGTTGGGCGGTAAGGACGAGGGGTTCACGCGCGATGACCTGCTGCGCGTGGGTGACATGATGGACGTGCCGCGCAGTGGCGCCGGCATCATGGACGACGTCGAGTCAGCGCTCGGCACGTGGCGTCGCGAAGCGGAAGCGGTGGATCTGTCGCGCGCGTGGATCGAGAAAGTGGAGCGCGCGTTCCGGCATTTCGCGTAGCCAACGCCACCTACCCCCGCACCCTCGGAAACTCCGTCACGCGGATGTTGGTGCATCCATACGGTATGAGCTCGACCGTCACCACGGGCTCCATGCTCAGCCGCTTCGAGCTGTCGGCCCACTCGGCGTCGGTCGACGACACCTCCGACGCCCATCCGCGCGACAATCCCCAACTGGGCACGCGCCGCGCCGAGACCTTGGCCACCATACCGGCGCCTTCGGGTGAGAACGGGATCTCGCCGACCGGTTTCTCCTCGAAGGTCAGTCCGGCCGGAGCACCCTTCTCCACGACGATGCCGTAGTTCCATGGCGTCGCCGGCCGCACTTCCCAGTCGCCATGCGGCAGCTCGCGATGCGGCTTGTCGGCGTTGATGCGCGTCCACTCCTCGCCCATGCGAAGCGAATAGACCAGCGGCCCGCGTTCGATGGCCACGTTGTCGTTGTATCGCACGGTCATCGTGGGCTTCATCGGGAAGCGCATCGTGATCGTGGTGCTCCCACGCCACTCGCGCTCCACCCGATGGAACGTCCCTGCCTTCGCGTTCGCCACCGCCCCCTCACCCACCCGCACCGTCGCCCCCGCAGCCCATCCCGGAATGCGCAGCATCAACGGAAACCGCGCTGGTGAATCGGTGGTGACCGTGATCGAAACCGTCTCACGAAACGGATACTCCGTATCGCACACGATCTCCACCCCCTGCCCTCCACCATCTGCCGTCTGCCGTCCGCCATCTGCCATCACTTTGCAAGGCGCATAAGAAATCGCGGCGAAGCCGCCATCAGACGACCGCATCCACAGGTGCGTCGCCATCTTCGGCCACCCCTGATGCATGTTCGACGTGCAACAGCCGTAGTTTGGCTCGAGACCATACAAGTTCGACGAGGGCCCGTTCGACGACCACCCGTGATCCGGGTTCACGGTGCATTGCACCTGATTTACCTGCTGGTCGTACTGATGCGCCCACATGTCGGGCTTCATCGTCGCCGGCAGCGCGTTGAACGCCACCCGCTCCAGTCGATCGGCGAAGTACGGATCGCCGAACACCGAGACGAGCGTCTCGAGTGAGTACATGAACTCCACCACCGAACACAGCTCTGTGCCCTGCACCGGGTTCTTCCCAGACAGAGTCTCATCGCCCGAGAACATCCCATTCACTTGCCCGTGATGCCGGTCGAGGAACTCGATCATCTTCCTCGGCCACGCGCGGTCGTTGGCGCGCCGGTCGAGGCGCCAGCTCAACGCCGCGGCCTTTGGTGACATCCCCGCGTTCACCACGTGCTTGGTCCATTTCCACATGCCGCGCCGCGGCGTCGGCACCTTCATGTCGTCCGTCGCGTAGAGTGCCTCGAAGTCCACGCCCTGCGCACGCAGCTTGCGGGCCAGGTCGAGCAGCCACGGCTCGTGCGTGCGCTCGTACACGTAGTACGTCGCAATCAGCCCCTCGAACCAGCGCGTGCGCCCCCAGTCGAAGAGCGGCGTGCGATCTAGTCCGGTGGACAATGCGCGCAAGCTGCGTGATACAGCGTCGAGTACGCGCGCGTCGCCCGTGGCCTCGTGGTACTGCACGAGCACCTTGTTGGCGAGCAGGATCGCCCACATGTCGTACCGCTTGGCCACCGCGTCTTCCGGATACACGTGGTACCAGCCGTCGGCGCGCTGATGATCGACGATGTAGTTCACGTACTTCGTGATCCGCGACTTGAGCGCTGCATCATCGAGAATCCACGCCAGCGGAATCGCGCCATCCAGCCAGTAGGGCGCGCGTTCCCATCCCTCGGCCTTTCCGCCGAACCACTGCGAGTCGGCAACATCCGGCCAGAACTCGTCGAGGTGTCCGCTCAGACCGTCGGCCTGAATGCGCAGCTGGCGAGCGAGCCATCCACGAGGACGCACACTGCCGAGTGGCAGGGGTGTGTAGGCGAGTGCGGCGAGCCCGGCGCGTTTTCCGTCGGTCAGCTTTGATCCCTGCTGAGGCGGCTCGGCTGCGTGAACTCGATCAATGCCTGAGGCCGCTGCAACGCTGGCGGCAACGCCCGCCAGGAACTCCCTTCGATCGATCTCGCTCACCTGACGCTCCGGATCGTGCGTGTTCGAACAGTGGCTGTCGCAAATCCAGCACACCTGACCGCAATCTGGCCCCCAGAACTTGACCGTCGGCCTTGGTTGGTGGAAGCTGTTCGGCTGGTGGTAACTACAACTGCAACTGCATTGCCGCGGATTTCGCGGATCACAGGCGGATGAACGCGGATCAAACGAATCGAGGGAACTGCACCGGCATCATCGCGCAGTTCCCCCAAGTACTTGCAGTCGCCGTATCCGCGCCCATCCGCCCAGAATCCGCGTAATCCGCGTCAAAGTAGTTTCAGTAACCACCAGATAACTCATTACATAACAATGAGTTACTGCCGCTGGAATTGGCTTGGCGTATCTGATATATTAGATACAATATGGCGCGCCCCAAGAAGCCCGCGCGCCGGAAGTCCATCCGTAAGAACCAGCCCCCCCGGCTGAAGCATCCGGCGCCCCCGCACCCCGAACTCGTCCCTCGCTCTCTCAGAGAGCAGGTCTACGACTTCCTGCGCGCCGAAATGGCTACGGGCGGACTTCAGCCCGGTGCCTTCCTCGACCTGAATGAGCTAGCCAAGAGACTCGGCGTCAGTCGCACACCGCTCCGCGAAGCGCTGCTCAATCTCGAAAGCCAGGGCTTCGTCACCGTCCTCCCCCGCCGCGGCTTTCGCCTTAACGAGCTCACACTCGACGACATCCGTCATTTCTACGAGATCATCGGCGCCCTCGAAGCCGCCGCCCTCCGCACTGTTGGCTTCGCGCTCGGCCCCGCCGACTTCGCGCGCATGCGCACGCTCGACGCCGAAATGGCGATGGCCGTCGCCGAGCGCGACTTCGACCGCTACTACGACGCCAATCTCGCCTTCCACGACGTCTACCTCCGGCACAGCGACAACGCGCGCCTCGTGGCGCAGGTGCAGCTCCTCAAGCAGCGCCTCTACGACTGGCCGCGTCGCGAGACGATGATGCAGGCGTGGGAAGCGCACTCGGTCGTCGAACACGAGGAGTTCCTCGCCCTGCTCGAGCGCGGCAACGTCGAGGCCGCCGCCGACCACCTCCAGCACGTGCACTGGTCGTTCACCGTGCAGGAGAAGTACATCCACGCGTACTACTTCGCGGCGCGCGAAGGAACGGTGCCGACACGTGGCGACCGCTGCACAGACGAGTCAGCCGAATGACGACCACCGGCCTCGTCTTCAACGTGCAGCGCTTTTCCACCAAGGACGGCCCGGGCCTGCGCACCACCGTCTTCATGAAAGGCTGCCCGCTCGCCTGCTCGTGGTGCCATAACCCCGAAAGCCAGTCCGTTGCGCCCGCCTTCGTTCGCCTCGCCCACTGCTGCATGAAGTGCGGCCGGTGTTCTGACGAAGAACTCGACAATCCGGTCGTCTGCGAAAAAGACGAACGTGACGTCGAGCTTTGCCCAACCGGCGCGCTGCAAATGGTCGGTGAGCGCACCGACGCGGCGACGCTCGCAAAGAAGTTGCTCCGCGACCGCATCTTCTTCGACGAATCAGGCGGCGGCGTCACCATCTCCGGCGGTGAACCGCTCGTGCAGGCGCCGTTCGTCACCGAGTTGCTGCGTCAGCTTCGCACCGAGGGCGTGCACACTGCACTTGACACGTGTGGTTTCGGCCCCTGGCCGTATCTGCGCGAGGCCGCCGCCCACGCCGACCTCGTGCTCTACGACCTCAAGCTCATGGATGCCGCTCGGCACGAGGCCGCCACCGGCGTCTCCAACGAAATCATCCTCGGAAATCTCCGGGCGCTGGCGGGCTATCATCAGAACATCTGGATCCGCATCCCGGTCATCCCCGCCGTCAACGATGACGATGAGAACATCGAGGCTACCGCTAGCTTCCTCTGTTCCCTGCCCGCTGCACTGCGTATTGATCTGCTCCCCTATCATCCCACGGGCGAGGCGAAGTTCGCCCGACTCGGCAAACACTACGCCCTGCACGGCACCGCAACACCGGCGCCGACCCAGCTCGACGCCATCGCCGCGCGCTTCAATGCGCGCGGCCTCGTGACGACCATCGGAGGACAAGCCGCATGCATAGCCTGAGCGCCACCACGTCCGCGCGCACCGATCGCCTGCGCCGCGAAAGTCTCGACGCCGTCCCAAGTATCAGCGTCGAGCGCGCCGCCATCACCACGGCCTTCTACAAGGCCAACATGGGGCGGCACAGCACACCCGTCATGCGTGCCCTCAACTTCTACGAGCTCTGCGACAAGAAGACGCTCTGGATGGGCGATGGCGAGCTGATCGTCGGCGAGCGCGGCCCTGCACCGAAAGCCGTCCCCACCTTCCCCGAGTTGACGTGCCACAGCGTCGAGGACCTGCACATCCTCGATTCGCGTCCGCGGACGCAGTACAGGGTGGACGCCGCGGTCATCGAGGAATACGAACGCGAGATCATCCCATTCTGGCGCGGTCGGTCGCTGCGCGACCAGATGTTCGAGGAGCTACCCCAGGAGTGGCTCGACGCCTACGCCGCCGGCTGCTACACCGAGTTCATGGAACAGCGCGCGCCCGGTCATACCGTAGCCGACGGCAAGATCTACCAGAAGGGCATGCTCGACTTCAAGGCGGAGATCGCCCAGGCCATCGCCGCACTCGACTTCGAACACGACGCCGAGGCGCTCGACAAGCGCGAGCAGTTGCGCGCGATGTCCATTGCATGCGATGCGGTGATGCGGTTCGCCGAGCGACATGCAGACTTGGCGGCGGTTGAAGCGCTGACGACGAGTGACGACTCCCGTCGTCTGGAGCTTCTGAAGGTCGCGTATGTCTGTCGTCATGTACCGGCACATGCGCCCCGCGATTTCCACGAAGCGCTGCAGATGTACTGGTTCTGCCACCTCGCGGTCATCACCGAACTCAACGGATGGGATGCGTTCTCTCCCGGCCATCTCGATCAGCACCTTCTGCCGTTCTACGAGGCGGGTCTCGCCGACGGCTCGCTCACGCGTGAATCGGCCCGCGAACTGCTCGAGTGCTTCTTCATCAAGTTCAACAACCACACGGCGCCGCCCAAGGTGGGTGTGACGGCCGCCGAGAGCGGCACGTACACCGATTTCGCCAACATCAACCTCGGAGGGCTGCTGCGCGACGGCAGCGACGGATCCAACGCCGTCACGCATCTCCTGCTCGAGATCGTTGACGACATGCACCTGCTGCAGCCCAGCAGCAACATGCAGGTGTCACGCAAGACGCCCGACGCCGTCCTCAAGCACGCCTTGCGAGTCATCCGCAATGGCTACGGCTTTCCGTCGCTGTTCAATGCCGACGCCGTGGTCGAGGAACAGCTGCGCCAGGGCAAGACGCTCGAAGACGCACGCGAGGGCGGCTGTTCCGGCTGCGTAGAAGTGGGCGCCTTCGGCAAGGAGGCGTACATCCTCACCGGCTACTTCAACCTGATGAAGATGCTGGAACTCGCCCTGCACGACGGCTTCGATATTCGCACGGGCAAGTACGTGGGGGCACGTACCGGCGATCCGGCCTCGTTCAAGTCATTCGACGACCTGTTCGCCGCCTTCGAGGCGCAGGTGCGCCACGTGCTCGACATCAAGATCCGCGGCAACCAGCTCATCGAGCGGCTCTATGCGACGCGCATGCCGCACACGTTTCTGTCGGTCATCACCGACGATTGCATTGCCCGCGGCAAGGACTACAACGCCGGTGGCGCGCGCTACAACAACACCTTCATCCAGGCCGTCGGCATCGGCAGCATCTCCGACTCGCTCTCGGCGCTTCACGACATTGTGTATGACCGCGGCGACCTGTCGCTCAACGCGTTTATTGAGATCCTCGACGCCGACTTCCGCGGTGAGGATGTCCTCCACCAGCGCGTGCTCAACAAGACGCACAAGTACGGCAATGATGACGACTACGCCGATGCGCTGATGACGCGCACGTTCCGGATGCTGTTCGAGGCCATCGATGGCCGCCCCAACACCAAGGGCGGCGCGTACCGGCTCGAGATGCTGCCGACCACGTGTCACGTCTACTTCGGTGAGGTGTGCCTCGCCTCAGCCGACGGTCGCGGCGCGGGACAGCCCGTGTCGGAGGGCATTAGCCCGGTGCAGGGTGCAGACAGGGCAGGTCCCACCGCGGTGCTGAAGTCAGCCGCGAAAATGGATCACGTGAAGACCGGCGGCACGCTGCTCAACATGAAGTTCACGCCGTCGCTGCTCGAGGGTGATCGCGGCATCGACAACCTGCACAGCCTCGTGCGGAGCTATTTCAAGCTCGACGGCCACCATATGCAGTTCAACGTCGTCACCGCCGAGCTGCTCAAGGAGGCGAAGGCCAATCCCGCAGCTCATCGCGACCTCATCGTGCGCGTGGCGGGGTACAGCGACTATTTCTGCGATTTGTCAGAGGCGCTGCAGGACGAGATCATCGCGCGCACGGAGCATCAGGCGTTCTAGCTCCTAGGCCGCTTCGAACCAGCTTGCGCCGGCAATCACGTGCCGGCGCGGGTTGGAAACGTCGAAGTAGACGGGCACGGACTCTCCTTCGTGCGGAACCGGCTCCGGACGCCAGGCATTGCCCGAAACGCTGTGGCCGGCGGTGGCGTCGAAGCGATACCAGACGTGGGTCAGGTCCGATCGTTCGCGGTCAGTCTGCACCACCAGCGCAAACGTGACGGCTCCCTCGCGCAGCAGTGCAACCTCGCGCACGCTTCGCCGCACACCGTGGGCGAACAGGGCCAGCAGCAGGACTCCACACACATACCACGCGAGCCGGATATCGAAGTGCAGCCCCATGATGGAGAGGATGTACCACGGGAAGAACAACAAGGGGACGTACCCGGACAGCCGAAACGCCGCATACCATGACAACTGCACCTCGCGCGGCGGATCACTTCCCGTCTCTCCACGGGTCCACGGCGGCGGCAGCGCCCGGCGCGCAATCTGGGCGATGATGGACGCGCCCATGGCGACCACGCCGGGCGCGAAGAACCAGAGCGGAAAGCCGTTTGCGGGGCGAACGCCGGCCACCTGAAGAATGACGCCGGCGTAGAGCAACGAGAGGATCAACGCCACCACAAACCGTGCCACGTCCATGCGCTCCTGTGATTATCGGACGCGGATGGGCTGCTTGCGTCGCGACACCCACGCGAGCACTCCCCATCGCACCAGGCAGACCTTTGAGTATGGAGATGCCTGGTCAGGACCCGCTAGCGGCTCAGCGCGGCCGGCGCACGTAGCTCAGCCAGTACTTGCCCATCGCCGAGAGCCCGATTCCGCTCAGCAGAAACGCGCCGAAGCTCTCGATCGCGTAGATGGCGCGTCGTTGCAGCACGGCTTGGGCGACGGCGTACATGCCGAGCCCGAAGATCGCGAGGAGCAGGAGCGTGGCGCCGGCGGCGATGGCCAGCGCCTTGCCCGTGTAGAGGCCGTCGTCGGTCATGTCAGCGCGCGTCTATTTCGCCGCGAGCGCCGGTACGGCGTACTCCAGCTTGCCAATCCGCAGCTTCATGCCGCCTGTTGGTCCCGCCGGTACAGGGAAGGCGAAGCAGAGCCGTGTCGCCCCCGGTCCGAACGTCAGGACCACCGGCCCACCTTCCACGTCGCGCGCGGTCGTCAGCGTCCCCGCCCCCGGGCTGCTCTGGCCCATCGCCCCTTTCACCAGCGACTCTTGGTTGACGTAGTTGCAGCCAGCCCCGGAGTGCAACGCCACAGCCATCGCCGAGAACTTCCAGGTGCTGCTCTGGGTGGCAGTCTTCGACGAGCCCCGAAGTTCGATATCGAGCGCCGGCACCGAAAGCGTGTCGGGTCCCGATAGTCGCGTCCGCACTTCAATGATGATTCCCTTCTGCGCCTTCGACGTCCACGTGCCGAACGCCGTACGTCCCGTTATCTCGGTCAGACTCGACGCCCTGATGCTGTCGGCCTTCCACGGCTTTCCTTGCGCTGGTGCCTGAATCGCCACCGCGAGGAGCAGTGCCAATGCACCTGCCGCCCTCGTCATCGCTCCCTCCATGCCGCATGCCACCCGCCCGTTTGGCGGGCTTGCATTGAGTATGGAGACATCAAGGCGAGGCGCGCCAGCAGGCCCCTCGGCGTTACGCCGCTCGCCGGACGACGCAGCTCAGTGCGGCTGGTCAGCCACGTCGCCATGCGGCGGCAGAATGCCTGCGTCTATCACCATGCCCTCAATGGCTTCCGGCAGCATCGACGGCCACAGCACGAATCCCTGCAGCAGGATCAGCGGCCGCGGCTTGCGTCCCGTGCCGGCGTAGCGGTGCCGCGCCCAGAGTTCATACGCGAACACCACGAGTCCGCCGAACGCGGCAAAGACACACCACGTGACCAGCGCCACCTTCCACGCGAGGGTGATCGCCATCCAGACGCCGACCGCATAACAGGTCGCGAGACACATGCCGCGCATACTGCGCATCGCCCGGTTCACCACCACCAGTGCGCCACAGAATACGGTGATGCCGAACAGCATGAAGCCCCACATGACATCGACGTACCAGATCGTCACAGGCGCACTCGGGTGGGAGGCAGGACCGCGGGGGGACAGCGCGCGAGGAAGATGGGGCCGTGGGGAGGATGACGCCAGTTCAGGCGACCCTAGATTGGTGACCATCAGGCCCCGGACCGGCCACGCAACCCTTTTCGGCCCTCCGTTGTCTATCGCGCAGTTACGGAAGACTCCCCCCCCGCCCGAAGGTGCGTGAACGACGCTGAACTGATTGCCGGCCTACGCATTGGCGACCCGAGCGCAGAGCGATTGCTCTACGACCGGCACGTGGACCGCGTCTATCGGTTGGCGCATCGGATGACCGGCGACGAAACGCTCGCCCGGGACTTCACGCAGGACACGTTCGTGCGCGCCTTCTCGCGGATCGGCGATTTCCGTGGCGAATCCGCGTTGGCCACCTGGCTGCAGGCCATCGCGACCAATGTGATCCTGAACGGATTGCGCAAAGTGCGGCGCATTCACTGGCGCGAAATGGGCGTGGACGAGCTCCCCGACGTCCCCGTCACGCAGCGGGAGGCCGAACCCGACCTCAAGCACCGCCTGAACGCGGCAATCGCCGCACTGCCGGATGGGTATCGCATGGTGTTCGTGATGCACGACGTCGAGGGATACACGCACGAAGAGATCGCGGCGTCGCTGGGCATCCAGCCCGGCACGTCCAAGGCGCAGTTGTCGCGGGCCCGCGGCAAGCTGCGCGAGGCACTGTCGGAGTTTGCGGGAGAATGGGCATCATGACCGACGACGAACGGTTCGAGCAGTTCCTGCGCGAGAACTCGGCGGACTACGAATCGCCACGCAGCGAAGTGCCGCGCGACGAGATGTGGAACGCCATTCAAGCCCAGCGCGGCGCAGGTGCCTCACCTCCGGCGGTCCGCCACGCCGCGGCGCGCCGCTGGGCGTGGATCGGCATGGCCGCCACGCTCCTCATCGGCGTCGGCATCGGCCGTTACGCATACCGCAGTAACCCAGCGCCGTCGCCAGCGGCTGTGGCCAATGCACCAACGCTTTCGTCGCCCGCTGATGCGCGGCAAACGAATCCGCTGGACGCGCCGCCGCAGGTCGTTCCCGCAGCACCGTCGTCCGCACCCGCCAACAACACGCCTAGCACCAACGGCACGACCAACGGCGCGTACGCCGTCGCGTCGGATCGCCACCTGCAAGCCGTGCAGGTATTGCTCACCTCGTTCAGCACGGAGAGCGCCGACACGCGCAGTGACTCGCTGGTCGCCGCGTGGGCCCGCGGGCTCCTCACCAACACCCGCCTGCTCCTCGATTCCCCCGCCGCTCGCGATCCACAGCGTGCTCGTCTGCTGCAGGACCTCGAGGTCGTGCTCGTCCAGCTCGTCCAGCGCTCGCCGGGCGCCGCTGTCGCGGACCGCTCCGACGTCGAACGCACCATTCAGAAGACCCAGATCATTCCTCGCTTGCGCAGCGCGCTTCCCGCCGGCCTGCCCAGCGGCACCGACTGACCCAGGAGTATCACCATGCAGAAGCTCGTTCCCGTTCTCTCCCTCGTCGCCGCGGCCATCGGTGGTGCCGCGTTGCCGGCGCCGGCAGTCGCGAGCGCCGCGCCCATCCCGCAGGCAACCACCGTCACCCGTGACAGCGGCGAAGCGCTGTACCGCCGCGCCCGCGCCGCCCTCAGCGAAGGCGAGTACGACCGCGCCGCGGAGCTCTTTGCGCAGATGCGCGCCAGCTATCCCAAGTCGGCGTACGCCGGCGACACATACTATTGGGAGGCGTTCGTGCTGTCGCGCGACGGTTCCAACGCCCGCCTGCGGCGCGCTGTCTCCCTCCTCGACGCCCAAGCCAAGGAATACCCCTCGGCGGTTACTGTGACATCAGGCGACGCGCGCACGCTCGCCACGCGCCTCAAGGGTGTGTTGGCGCGGGGCGGTGACGCCGACGCGGCGGCCGACGTAGTGGAGCGCGCGGCGCGTGCGGAGCGCTCTGCCGTGCGTGCTGCTTCTGCCGGCCGTCGCACCACCGACACGCCGCCCGGCTGCAAGGACGAGGAGGACGACGATCGCATCGAGGCGCTCAATGCCCTCATGCAGATGAACGCCGAGCAGGCAATGCCCATCCTCAAGAAGGTGCTCGAGCGTCGCGATCAGTGCAGCGAACTCCTCCGCCGCAAGGCCGTCTTCCTGATCGCGCAGAAGCGCACGGAGGAATCGGCCGACATTCTGCTCAAGGCCGCCAAGACCGATCCCGACAACGAAACGCGCAGTCAGGCCATCTTCTGGCTCTCGCAGGTGTCGGGGGACAAAGCCGAGGAGTTCCTACTGGGTCTCATTCGTGATTCGAAGGACGCAGAAGTGCAGGAGCGCGCGCTGTTCAGTTTGTCCCAGCGCAAGTCGGAGCGCGCCCAGCAGGCCATGCGCGACTTTGCCACTCGCACGGACGTTTCGCCGCAACTTCGCGAGCGTGCCATCTTCTGGCTCGGTCAACGCCGCACCGAGGAGAACGCCAAGTTCCTGCGCGACGCGTTCGCCAAGTCCGACAATGACGAAGTGCGCGAGCGCATTCTCTTCTCGCTGGCGCAGATGAAGGGCATGGGCAACGATACCTTCATCCTCGATCAGGCCGCCAATCCCAAGCTCTCCATTGGCCTCCGCAAGCAGGCGCTCTTCTGGGCGTCGCAGCAGGGGATGGTGAGCACGGCGCAGCTCGCGTCCATCTACGACAAGAACACCGACAGCGAGATGCGCGAGCAGGTCGTCTTTGTGCTCGCCCAGCGCGGCAACAAGGACGGCAGCGCGGTGGACAAGCTGCTCGAGATTGCCAAGACCGAGAAGAACGCCGACCTCCGCAAGCGCGCCATCTTCTGGCTCGGCCAGAGCAAGGACCCGCGCGCCGCCAAGCTGTTGCAGGAACTCATCGAACGTTGAGGATTCCAATGCGCATTCATTCACTTCTCAGCACCGCCGGCGCGCTGTCAGCCGCCATTGTATTCGCCGTTGGCGCCACGGCCAGCGACGCGCACGCGCAGAACCTCGCGGCGCGCGTGCGCCAGTCCGGCGACGGCACGGTGCGGTTCAGCTTCGCCGCGCGCGACGGTGTCTGCGGCAACGGCCGCAATAGCATCAGCACGCGCAGTGACCGCAATCAGGATGTCGAGTCGGAGTGCGAAACCGGCCCCGTGATGGTCGCGCTCACCAAGACAGGGGGCAACGTGACCTCGCTGCGCACCTATGTCGGCGCGCGGTGGAAGGTGGGCGGTGCCGACGTGACCCAGCTTGGCACGATCGGCGCACGCGACGCGGTAGACTATCTGCTCGGCGTCGCCGAGGGCGGCACCGCCAAGGTGGCCGAGCAGGCCATCTTCCCGGCAACGCTGGCTGATAGCGTGACGCCGTGGCCGAGGCTGCTGCGGCTGGCGCGCGATGAGTCGCGTCCGCGCGAGGTGAGGTCGCGCGCTGTGTTCTGGGTGGGACAGGCCGCGAGCGAAGAGGCCACCAAGGGGCTCGCCGAAGTGGCGGAGGATGCCAGCGGTGACCGCGAGGTGCGCAAGTCGGCCGTCTTCGCGCTCAGCCAGCAGAAGGCCAACGGCGTGGAGTCGCTGCTGCGCATCGCGCGCGAGAACAAGGACAAGGAGATCCGCAAACAGGCCATCTTCTGGCTCGGGCAGAGCAAGGACCCGCGGGCGCTGGATTACTTCGAATCAGTGCTGGTGAAGCGATAGCCGCAGGTTTGCGCGAGAGGTGGAGGGCCGGTAGCGAGTCGCGTGTTGACTCGCTACCGGCTCTCTGGCTTCAGGGCGCTCGTGCGCCTGAACGCGCGCGCCGTCTGCACCAACGCGGATTGGGACGCAGCACGCACACGCGAGCCGTTTCAAATGCTCGACGCGTTCACGGCTTCCCTCCAACCGGCAGGCGCAGCGTGAACGTACTGCCTTCTCCCGGCTCGCTCCGTACCTCGATGGTGCCGTCATGCAACGCGGCCAGCCGGCGCGCGAGCGCCAGGCCGAGCCCCACCCCGCCGTGCCGCCGCGTGAGCCCGGCATCGAGCTGGACGAGCGGATTGAAGATGTTCGCCAGTTCCTCGCGCGCGATGCCGATGCCCGTGTCAGCCACCACGATTTTCACCCATCCGTCATCCCGCCGCGCGCTCACCGCGACCGAACCGCCCTCGCGATTGAACTTCATCGCATTCTCGAGCAGTACATCGAGCATGCGCCGCAATGCGACCGGATCAAGCTCAGCATCCCCGGTGTCCGGCGCCACTTCCAATCCGATCGTCACCCGCTGCGCCTCGGCCGCCTCGCGGTGTGCGGCCACGCGCTCTTCGAGCACCGTGCCGATGTCCACAGGCTCGCGCTCAAGCACGGCGCCAGCCCCATTGACCCGCGACATTTCCAGGATGCCATCCACCAGCGAGAGCAGGCGCAGGCCGCTGGTCATGATGTCGCCGACGAATTCGGCCTGCGCCGCGTTGAGTGGACCGGGCGCCTCTTCTTTCAGCAGTTCGGCAAAACTGATGACGTGGCTGAGCGGCGTCCTCAGCTCATGGGAGACGTTCGCCATGAACTCGGTCTTCGTCCGGTCCGCCTCCTCGAGAAGGCGATTCTGCAGGACGAGCGTCGCATTCGCCTGACTCAGGGCCTCCTGCGTTCGCTTGAGCTCGCCAACATAAGCCTCCAGTTCTTCGCCGAGAATGTTGATGCCGGCCATGACGGCATCCAGGGCGCTCTGTTGGTCGGAGACGACTCCCCTGGCCCTCAGATTTCCCGCGGCAAACTGGAAGATGACATCGAGAATCTCCGCGACCCTCGGGTCTTCCGACTCTCTGGGCGTCGCGGTCACTCGAGATACCCCCTCAACCAGTCGAGGGCGTCGTCATCCGAAGTGAAGAGCCGGCTCGGAAGGTGCGGATTGCTGAGGCCGAGGTAGAAATTCCCCAACACACGGCTGACGGGGGTGCCGACGATGATGGCGGCCGCGCTGGCGACCTTGGCTGCCTCGTCTCCCGCGTAGTACTTGCGGGCTTCCCTGGCGAGGAATTTCATCGTCCTGGTATCGATCAGGAGAGGCCGTCTCTTGCCCTGGTAGATCTTCAGGTACGCCATCATCGTCTCCTTCGCGTCCTCCAGCGTCACTTCCGCGCCGGGAACGTGAATGATGCGGACGATGCCATCCTCTCCCAGCCATAATCCGGCGACCCTGACGACCTCCTTGCCCTCCATTTTCACGCCCCTTTCCGTCAGGATCGGACCGCCAGCTTCGAAGCGCTCACTGCGCACGTCACAATACGCCGCCCCCGACCGGCGGGGAAGAGGGCGGCCGAGGTGTCGTTCTCATCGCGCTCGTAGATCCGCGATGCCACCGACCAGCGCTCCGACGATCCCTCCGGCGCTCGCGGTAATCCCTCCATACCAAAAGGCGAGGCCCAACGCCTTCTCAGTGTCGGAGCAACCACACGCGATGAACTTGCTTCCGATGAGGCCGCCGACGATCCCAATCGCGGCCCCGATGCCGAGACCGTTGAGGGTATAGCGGCCGATCTTTCGCCGTCGGAGGGAATCGACAGGAAAAGTGGGGATCGCTCGGGCTGGCGCTGTGTCAGACAGTTGTCGCAGCTGACTCGCGGGTTGGGAGGTAGACCAGATGACACCATGGCGGCCCACGCCGGCGGTTGCCACGTGGGCCGACCGCTGGGCGGAAAGCAATGCAGGAAACGCCAACAACAGCATCAGGATGTTGCGCAAGAATGGCATATGGCAAATAGAGTGTGCTCGCGCCTCGGCCGCTACCAAATCCATCACATGCGGAATGGCGACCATTCGAGACCCATCGAGACGCTCTGCACCGAGAAGGGGCGGGCGAATGGAGCGAACACGTCCGTCACCTCATAGTGGAGGTCCACCCAGTCGTGTGTATAGCGTGCCACGGCAGAGAGACCGAGCCAGCCGAGAGTACGGCCTGCGGTGACGTCGAGTCCCCATCCACCAATGTGACCCTGTGGGAACGCCACCTGTACACGCCGCCCCGTCTCGAGGCCGATGAGGCGCCCGCCGATCCGATAACTCACGCGTCGTGGACCAGCTTCGACGAACCATGAGCGCCGCCGGTACCGATAGGCAATCCCATACCATGCGGACTCCAGCGAGAACCGGCCGTCGACGTCTTCATCAACACACTGCCTGTCGATCCACGAGTACGAATCGCAGGTTGTATAGGGATGATGTGCGACATCCGTGGATCGACTGCGGCCGATGTTCACGGACACCCCGGCAATCGGAAGCGATTGCACCGCCCACGAATACGAAGTCGGTGAGGGGATGTCCTGCTGGGTTGTCCGGCCGAGGCCGGCAAAGCCACTGACGATCTGGGCCGAGGCGGTGAGCGGCGATGCCACGAGAGTGGCCACGAGCACGCTAATTCGTGCCAAGGACTCGATTGTCACGTATGCCTGAAGAACCGAGCCAGGCGCTCGCGATGGAAACAAGAGGTGCGGCGGCAATCACGACTCATGACTTACTTGCTACGGGCGAACAGTCAGGCACCCGTGGACTTGCCCGCCCTGTCGCATCCCGACTTCGCCAGATATGCGTTCCAGTGCAGCCGTGTAGGTATCGGGCCAGAGCGCGGCGCCGCGCGCGCCATCCTGCAGGGCATGGCTCACCACGGCAAAGCCGCGACGAGCAAAGCGCTCCGCGTCGGCGCGGTTGCGCCCGCTGATGAGCAGCGCCTCGCCGCGCACCACAAACTCGGCGCTGTCCTTGGTGACGCGACGTGGCGCGACTTCAAGTCGCAGGCCGACGATGGCATCGTCGTTGCAGGGGCGGCCTGCCGTGGGCACGAAGTCAGGTCCCGAAAAGTACAACCACTCCGTGCGCAGCGCGGATCGTCCCAGATCCACCGACGCAACCTCCCAGCCCCAACCTCGGACGACGGAATCGGCCACCGAGAGCATGGCGGCTCGACGAGTGGCCGCACCGATACTGTGTTGTCCGAGCGAAGTTGGCGGACCCGCCTCGAACCGTGCAGGCGCTCCCTTGGCCAGGGTGAAACTCGTGCCGGACGCGACGCTCTGCGCGCTACTCACCGCAGCAAAGACGCCGACACTCGCAGCAATTGAGGCAAGGCGCAACCATGGGAGGCGGGCGGGATGTACGTGCATATGAGACGCTCCGGAGGAAGTAGGGCTCCGGTGGATGTTACCCCGGTTAGGCGGGGAGTTCCGGCGCGCTCCCCGACCGTGGAGCGCCGAGCATGCGGGAGACCCGCACGGGGTTGTCATCATGGTAACGTTCATCACACCGCTCTCGGATACGGCTATCGACCCACGAGCCGACACCCATGCGCCGGAAAGTGTGATCATGCGAAAGACAATTTTAGTGCCGCTGCTGGTGCTTGTATCAGCCTGCAACATTCTATCAACAGAACCTGACGCCAAGTTCGGCGATGGTCCCCCTGTCGATTTCACGGGTAACTGTGGTGAGGCCGCGAACGCCCCCAACGTGGCAGAGTCCTCGGGGATGCAGCCACTCCAGACGGCCACCGTCAATGGCCGACCGGTCAGCGACTGTGTGGTCGGGAACAATGGGGCCATCATCTACGGCATTGGGCTGTCGAGGACCGCGGGCTCAAACGAATACGTCGTGGCCGTCGACGGCCACGGACCGCTCGGCATGTTCTCGGGCTCCATGAACCTCGCCTTCACGGATGAAGCGGGTCAAACGTACTCCTTGTCGCTCTACTCGAGCAGGCGATCGCAGCACACGATGCGTTACACCAGTGACAAGCCGAATATCGTGAAGATCTGGTGGAGCGACAAGTTTATCTCGGTGCCGGGCCAAGACTGAAGCGGAACAGGGCCGTGATCCGGCTAGCCGCGCCGTTAGGCGTGGTTACCGGCCGAGTCGGTGAGGACGATGTTGCCGGTCTTGAGGTCGCGGTGGAGGAAGCCGCGGGAGTGGGCGTCCTCCAGTGCGTCAGCGATCTGTGCGCCGATGCGCGTGATGTCGGCCGTGGTGAG
>Ga0172379_10004733_pt1 | contig 19708 bp, 15 predicted proteins | sample GrowelOW334metaG_FD_119756 | JGI IMG/M metagenome (GOLD analysis project Ga0172379, IMG submission 119756) | Groundwater microbial communities from an aquifer near a municipal landfill in Southern Ontario, Canada - Groundwater well OW334 metaG | ecosystem: Environmental > Aquatic > Deep...
AGGCGTGCTGTCCGTCGAGTCGGAAATCGGAACCGATGCCAGCGAACCGATGAGTTCGTCCGGGCACGGCGGCGGAATCTGGAGCGCCGTGCAAAGCACGCGCCGGGCGGCCAGCGCAAGGTCACGATTGTGACGCATCACCTCGTCCCAGCCTCCGGGCCGCAGTGAACCGATGAACTCAATGGCCCTCGGCACCGAGAGCGCCGCGCTCGGGTCGCCCGTGCCCATCCAGCCGAACTCGATGAGGAAACGCGAGCGGTCGGTGCGCGATGAATTCGCGCCGTGGCTGATGACCAGCGGACGGACCCGCTCCTGCCGGTCCGCGCGCACGTGCAGAAATGCCGCGCCCTTCGGCGCGCAAAGCCACTTGTGGCAGTTGCCCGTGTAGTAAGCCGCGCCGAGTTGCTGGAGATTCAGCGGCACCATGCCCGGCGCGTGCGCGCCGTCCACCAGCGTGTCCACGCCCAGCGCGTTCAGCTCGCTCACGAGCCGGGCGATGGGCAGCACCAGCGCGGTCTGGCTTGTCACGTGGTCCAGCAGGGCAAGCCTGGTCCGGGGCGTGACGGCGGCCAGCACGCGGCGGATGATTTCATCCACGCCTGCGACCGGAAACGGAATTTCCACCGTGACCACCCTTGCCCCGGATCGCTGCGCAACGTAGTTCAGCGCGTTGCGGCAGGCGTTGTATTCGTGGTCGGTGACGAGCAGTTCATCCCCCGGGGCGAAATCAAGCGAGCGCAGGACGGCGTTCACTCCGCTGGTGGCGTTCGGCACAAAAACAAGATCGTCCGGCGTGCTTCCCACGAAACGAGCCAGCCTGCCGCGCGCTTCGTCCCACAGCCCCTCCAGATCGCGCACAAAGAATTTCACCGGCTGCCGCTCCATCCGGTCCCGCAACTCGCGCTGAAACTCCAGCACGGCGAGCGGGCAGCTGCCGAACGAGCCGTGGTTCAGGAAGGTGACGGCGGGGTCGAGGGGCCAGCCCGGCGTTGTAGGAGCCGAGGTGACGAGGCTCAGACTGTTATTGGGAGGGGATATTGAAGACATGGAAAGTGAGCCTCCTCACGTCGGCTGCTAAGGGTCACTGGATTTCATCGCCTTGGAAATCCGGCTCCTGCCGCGCGCCGTGCCAGACGGTCAGGACATAAACGACGCTTTGTGGCTCGATAACGCGATAGAAAATCCGGTAAGGCCGCACCGGAATCTCGCGCACGTCGTCCCGGCCCAGCTTGTGGAAGACGTGACCGAGGTGAGGGAACTGTTCGAGGCGGCCAACGCCCCTCAGGATGGCAGACCCGAGCCGTGAGGCGGCGCCCGGGTTGCGTTCGGCGACGTATTCCAAGGCGGAGCGAAGGGTTTCTAGGCCGCGCGGAGTCCAGATGACTTTGAAATCCATGCGTCCACCATCGCCGTCACGTGTTCATGCGGCACACCCTCGCCACGCTCGCTTTGGGCGAGGCCCTCGCGAATCGAGGCCAGCATCTCCAGCTCGTCCAGAATGTCCGCGAGCGACGCCGCTTCGGGCATCTTCTGGACGGCTTCGAGAACCAATTGCCGGTCGCTCATGGGGAGAAGTTGCGTCGGAGCGTGTGGGATTGCAAAGGCAAAACCGGAGGAGCGCTTACTTGGGAGGCCAAGGCTGGACAGGAGGAAGGTTGGTGAAAAATCTTGTGGCAAGCACGTCGTCGCCTTCCGTTTTGAGCCAGAAGAAATCCAAGCACCACCTTGCGGCACTGGAGGCAAACTCCGGGGCGAGCTCCCAAAAGCCGGTTTTGCCTATCAAATCTGAAGCATCGTCGGGCGAATAATGTAAGTGATGGTAGTGATACCTCACAGCGATTTGCCATCGCGTGGTATCAATCGGCAAATACACCGTGAAGCCTTGAACTTCACCAGGGGGAACCCTCACTAAGGATTCTAAAGGAGCGCGATTGGTTACCCAGCCTGAAGGTGTTTCGGCGATGACCTGCCACGTTTGGTCAGCGAATATGACCCTCGTCGTTCCAAAATTGTTCAGGCCCGCCGCGATGAACGTGTTTGTCCCATCCGAACGCCAAGCAGGACCAATCACCAAAGCCACTTTCGGCGGGGGAAGTGGAGGGGTCAGGTAAATCGTAGCCAAGCAGGCGAGAGCCACCAAAGTGACCATAACCAACCACTTTGGAATCTTGCCCTTCATTCACTCTCACACCGCAATCGGCGCCTTGATGGGCGGATGCGGATCGTAGCCTTCGAGCGTGAAGTCCTCGAACTGGAAGTCGTGGATGTTTTTGACGGCGGGGTTGAGCTTCATCACCGGCGGCGGGCGCGGGGTGCGCGACAGCTGTTCCTTCGTTTGATCGAGGTGGTTCTGGTAGAGGTGCAGGTCGCCGAAGGTGTGGACGAACTCGCCGGGTTTCAGACCTGTGACTTGCGCGACCATCAGCGTGAGCAGCGCGTAGCTGGCGATGTTGAACGGCACGCCGAGGAAGAGGTCCGCGCTGCGCTGGTAGAGCTGGCAGGAGAGTTCGCCGTCGGCCACGTAGAACTGAAAGAGCGCGTGGCAGGGCGGCAGTTTCATCTGGTCAATCTCGCCGACGTTCCACGCGCTGACGATGTGCCGGCGCGAGTCGGGGTTCTTCTGAATCTGCGCGATGACCTGGTCGATCTGGTTCACGCTGCGGCCGTCGGTCGTGCGCCAGTCGCACCATTGCGCGCCATAGACGCGGCCGAGGTTGCCGTCCTTGTCGGCCCATTCGTTCCAGATGGTCACGCCGCGCTCCTGCAGCCACTTCACGTTCGTCTCGCCGCGCAGGAACCAGAGCAGCTCGTAGATGATGGATTTGAGGTGGAGCTTTTTGGTGGTGAGGACGGGGAAGCTGGTGCGCAGATCGAAGCGCGTCTGCGCGCCGAAGACGGAGTATGTGCCGGTGCCCGTGCGGTCGGACTTGAACTTGCCCTTGTCGAGAACGTGCTGGAGCAGATCGAGGTATGGCTGCATGTCGGGCGAACTATGGGGAGGCGGGGGCGGGCGGGCAATCTTCGGGTGAGCGTGTTTGCGCATGACTGGTAGGGTGAGACTCTGTCGAACCCCATTTGCCGACGAGGGAGGCGCGAGCGTAGCGAGCATTCCGGGCGGCTTTCAGAGATGCTCACTTCGTTCGCCTCGCTGCGCTCGAAATGGGGCTCGACGGAGTCTCGCCCTACCGATTGGTGACGAGGTCCCTCGCCAGCTTCGCCAGTTCCAGGTCCCGCGTGAGGTCGGCGAACCTGAACTGCTGCGCGCCGCTCTGCGCCTGGCCGAGCAATTCACCCGGTCCGCGCAGACGCAGATCCGCCTCGGCGATGGCGAAGCCGTCGGTCGTCTCCTCCAGCACCTTGAGGCGCTCGCGGGCGTCGTCGGTGAGCTTCGCCGCGACGAGCACGCACCACGAGTCGTGCGCGCCGCGCCCGATGCGCCCGCGCAACTGGTGAAGCTGGGCGAGGCCGAACTGCTCGGCGTTCTCGATGACCATGACCGTCGCGTTCGCCACGTCCACGCCGACTTCGATGACGCTGGTGGCGAGCAGGGCTTGCACACGGTTCGCGCGGAAGTCGGCCATGACCGACTCCTTTTCCTCCGCCGAGAGCCGACCGTGCAGCAGCGCGATGCGATGCGGCGCAAGCTCCTTGGCCAGCTTCTCGAACTCCGCCATCACGGCTTTCGTGCCAGTCTTCAAGTCCGTGTCCTCGACGCGCGGATAGACGATGTAGGCCTGCCTGCCCTCGGCGAGCCGCTCGCGCACGAAGGCCCAGACTTTCGGCAGCTTGTCCGGTCCGCGCACGAAGGTCTTGATCGCCCCGCGACCCGGCGGCAGGTGTGCGATGACGGAGACATCGAGATCGCCGTAAACCGTCAGGCCCAGCGTGCGCGGGATGGGCGTGGCGGTCATCACGAGCAGGTGCGGGTAATGGCCCTTGCGCAGCAGCCGCTCGCGCTGGGCGACGCCGAACTTGTGCTGCTCGTCGATGATGACGAGACCGAGGCGTTCGACGGTGAAGGCGTCTTCGACGAGGGCGTGGGTGCCGATGAAAAGTTGAGGGTTGGGAGTTGAGGGTTGAGAGTTTGGGGCGGTTTTTCGGGAGCCGGTGCGGAGTTCGACCCGCACTCCGAGCGGTTCCAGCCAGCGGGTGAAGTTGCGGAAGTGTTGCTCGGCGAGAATCTCCGTCGGAGCCATGAGGGCGACGCTGTGACCGCTCTCCAAGGCCATCAGCGCGGTGCAGGCGGCGACGACGGTCTTGCCCGCGCCCACGTCGCCTTGCAGCAGGCGGCGCATGGGCGTGCCCCGCGCAAGGTCCGCACGGATTTCGCGGAGGACCGTGGTTTGGGAGTCGGTGAGCGCGAAGCCGAGCTGCGCGAGGAACGGGCGGATGAAGTGGTTGTCGCCTTTGCACGGCTGGCTGCGGGCGTTGGCGAGGAGCTTCTCGCGTCGTGCCCGGACGGCGAGCTGGAGGTCGAGAAACTCGTCGAGCGCGAGGCGCTGGCGGGCGAGTTCGGTGTCGGGAAGCTCGGCGGGAAAGTGGAGCGAGCGGATGGCTGCTAAGCGGGAGAGAGCCTGCGCGCCAACGACGCTCGCGGGGTCGGCCTCTGAACCCGGTAGGGCCGCGCTGCGCGCGGCCTCGTTAGTCTGAATGGATGAACGAGGCCGACCACAGGTCGGCCCTACCAAGCTAGGATGCTGCTCAGGGATTTGCCCCCCGTATTCCTCCAGCGTTCGCCATAGCAGCCCGCGCAGCCAGCGTTGCGAGAGGCCCTCCGTCAGCGGATACACCGGCACGATGCGGTGGAGATGGACCGACGCCTCGTCGCCGGCCTCGACGACTTCCGTCTCGGGATGGTCCATCGTGCGCGGCTTGAGCGAGAGCAGCTTGCCGTGGACGAAGACTTCATCGCCGACGCGGAACTTGTCCTCCAGCCACGGCAGGTTCCACCAACGGCAGTGCAGCCGCGCCGTGCCGTCGTCGAGGATGAACTCGAAGACGGACTTGGTGCGCTTCGAGTAATAGTTCACGCCCTGCGCGACGATTTTTCCGAGCACCGTGGCGGGCTCGCCCAGCTTGAGCTGCGCGATGGTGCAACCGGTCGCCCGCCGGTCCTCGTAACGGCGCGGCTGGTGGAGCAGCAGGTCCTCAACCGTCGCGATGCCGAGGCGCGCGAAGAACTCGACATGCCGCGGCCCCACACCGCGCAGGACGGTGACGGGCCGGGCGAGCTGGGAGGCGTTTGGCGCGTCGGGCACGGGCTGAAAGTATGGCAAAGGGCCGCCGGGTTGAAGTGGTAAGACGGAACACATCGTCACAAGCGCAGTCCTGATTTTTTGTTGCCACGTCCCGTCAGCCCCAGCACGTTCGCGCCCGATTTGACCATGCGAAACATTTTGCTCAAGCCGTTCGTTCTGACTGCTGCCATTGCCCTGACCGGCTTCCCGCTTGTCGCTGCGGATGCAAAAACGGACGCGCCGAAGGCGGCAAAAACCGTCAGGAAGGTCAAACCCAAGCCCAAGCCGGAAACCACCCAGTGGGATTTGATGGATCTCGGGCCGTTCTTCAGCGGCGGGCTGCAGGTGCCGGGCGACAAGGGCGAGGTGTTCCGGCCCGCGCTCAAGGGCGTCACCATCAACCTGGGCAATGACGCAGCCGTGTGCTTTGACACCGAACGCCTGCGGCTGGCCATGGGCTGGCGTGGCGGTTTTCTGAAGCTGCCCACCGGGCGCGAGGGTTTGGAAGGTGTCGCGGAACCTGCCGGCAATGACGCATTCAAGTCCGCCGTGCTGCCCGGCTGGGCGGATGCCGGCGGCGGCTTCAAGGAGCCGAAACCGCCGGAGAAGGACGGCAGGGAACTGGTTTCGTTCGGCCCGTTGCCAAAGGACTGGGCCAGATGGCGCGGCCTCCACGTGAACGGCAGGCAGGTCATCCTGAGCTACACCGTCGGCAAGGTCGGCGTGCTGGAGCTGCCCGGTTATGACGCCGCGAGCGGCGCGTTCACGCGGACGTTTCACTTCGAAGGGCCTTCTCCCGCGCTCACGCTTCTGCTCTGCCAGCCTCCGGCCGGTTTGTTCACCATGAACGGCTACGCCATCGAAGGTGCGAAGCTGGAGAAGTCGCCGGACGGCTTCATCGTCATGAAGCTCCCGCCGCAGAAGCAGCCCGTCACCTTCCAGGTCGCCATGTGGTTCGGGGAAAAGGCCGCGCCCGCAGTCGTCGCATCCTACAGGGCGCAGATGCCCGATCTCCCCGCGCTCACCAAAGGCGGCGTGGCCCGGTGGAATCCCGTGATTGAGACCGTCGGCGTGCTCGGCCGGAGCGACGGCGCCTACGCCGTGGACACGTTGACCATTCCCGACGGCAAGGCCAACCCGTGGAACTCGTGGATTCGCACCAGCGGCCTGGACTTCTTCAAGGATGCGACCAAGGCCGCGATTTGCAGCGTCAGCGGCGATGTCTGGGTTGTCAGCGGAATTGACGGGAAGCTGGACAAGCTGAAGTGGAAGCGCTTCGCCACCGGTCTCTTCCAGCCGCTCGGCCTGAAGATTGTGGATGACGTCGTGCATGTGCTGGGCCGCGACCAGATCACGCGCCTGCACGACCTGAACGGCGACGGCGAGGCGGACTTCTACGAGAACTTCAACAACGACGTGGCCATCAGCTCGCACTACCACGAGTTCTGCCTCGGCCTCGAAACTGATCGCGCGGGCAATTTTTACTTCAACAAGGGCGGCAACCTCGGCGGCGCGAAACACCAGCACCACGGCGTGCTGGCGCGCGTGTCAAAGGACGGCTCGCGGCTCGACGTGATCGCCACCGGCTATCGCGCCCCCAACGGCCTGAGCGTCGGGCCCAACGACGAACTGACATCCTCCGACAACGAGGGCAACTGGGTGCCCAGCTCGCGTGTGAACCTGATGAAGCCCGGCGGCTTCTACGGCCACGTTTACACCTCGCACACCAGCACGCCACCCACGGACCACGACAAGCCGTTGTTCTGGCTCCCGCATCAGGTGGACAATTCCAGCGGCGGGCAGGTCTGGGTCACGAGCGACAAGTGGGGGCCGTTCAAGGGCGACCTGCTGCACATGAGCTATGGCAGCTGCTCGCTTTTCAAGGTCATGCAGGAAGTGGTGGGCGGGCAGGCGCAGGGCGGCGCGTTCCGGTTCCCGCTGAACTTCGAGTCCGGCATCATGCGTGGCTGCTTCAGCCCGCGCGACGGCCAGCTTTACGTCACCGGCCTGCGCGTCTGGCAGAGCAGCGGCGCGAAGACCGGCGCGTTCCACCGCGTGCGCTACACCGGCAAATCCGTGGCCATGCCGAAGGAACTCCACGTGAAACCCGGCGGGCTTGAAATCACCTTCACCAGCGAGCTTGACGCCAGGACGGCTGCCGATGATGGCAACTGGGCGGTTGACCAGTGGAACTACAGGTGGGCAAACGACTATGGCTCCAAGATGTATTCCGCCACCGACCCGAACCGCGTGCTCGGTGACAACAAAGTTGGCAACGCCAAGTTCGGCGGCGAAGACCTGCCTGTGAAGTCTGCGAAGCTGTCGGCGGACAGGAAGACCGTGTTCCTCGAAGTCGAGGGCGGCGTGAAGCCCGTGATGCAGATGCGCATCCGCATGAACATTAACGCGGCGGATGGTTCACCCATCAACCAGACGATTTACAACACGGTCAACAAGGTCGCGGCCAAGTAGGTCAGCGCATCTTGCCTGACTTCCATTTGAATGAGCGGGAACTGGCAGTCAGAAGGACAGGCGGGACGCGCTGTCCTACCCATCCTTCCGCACCACCGTGTCCCGCTGCGCCCACGCCGGATCAGGCTGCGGAAAGTCCAGGTTGTAGTGCAGCCCCCGGCTTTCGGGACGCAGCAGCGCGCAGTTCACGATGAGTTCGGCCACGGTCGCGATGTTGCGCAGCTCCAGCAGGTCGCTCGTGACCGTGAAGTCCCAGTAGTATTGCAGGATTTCCTCCTGGAGCAGGGCGATGCGGGCCTTCGCGCGCTGGAGGCGTTTGTTCGTCCGCACGATGCCCACGTAGTCCCACATGAGTCGGCGGATTTCATCCCAGTTGTGCGAGACGACGACGAGTTCATCCGCGTTCTGCGCCTTGCCGGACTGCCAGGGTGGGATGTTGACCTCGCCTTGTGACGAAGGTGTTTCCAAGACCCGTCGTGCGGCGCGGTGCGCGCAGACGAGCGCTTCGAGGAGGGAGTTGCTCGCGAGCCGATTCGCGCCGTGCAGGCCGGTGCAGGCGACCTCGCCGACGGCGTAGAGGCCCGCAATGTCGGTGACGCCGTTCACGTCCGTCACCACGCCGCCGCACTGATAATGCGCCGCGGGCACGACGGGAATCGGCTCCTTCGTCATGTCCACGCCGAGACGCAGCAGCCGCTCGTAGATGGTCGGGAAGTGCGAGATGATGAAGCGCGCGGGCTTGTGCGTCATGTCCAGCCACATGTTGTCCGCACCGGTGCGCTTCATCTCGCTGTCAATCGCGCGGGCCACGATGTCGCGCGGCGCGAGTTCGGCGCGCGGGTCGTAGCGCGGCATGAAGCGCTGGCCGTCCGCGCCGAGGAGATAACCGCCCTCGCCACGCACGGCTTCGGTGATGAGGAGCGTGCGCTCCTTCGGGTGAAAGAGGCACGTCGGATGGAACTGCATGAACTCCATGTTCGCCACCTGCGCGCCCGCGCGATACGCCATCGCCACGCCGTCGCCCGTCGCGATGTCGGGGTTGGTCGTGTAGAGATAGACTTTCCCGCAACCACCGGTCGCGAGGACGATGACCGGTGCGGCGAACGTCTCCACCAGCCCGCCGGCCTTGTTGAGCACGTAGATGCCGAGGCAGCGGTTCGGGCCGACGTAGCCGAGCTTCTGCGTGGTGATGAGATCCACGGCGAAGTGGTCTTCCAGCACGGTGATGTTCGGCTCGCGTGCGATGGCGTCGAGCAACGCGCGTTCAATCTCCGCTCCGGTCGCGTCCTTTGCGTGAAGCACGCGGCGCTTGGAATGGCCGCCTTCCTTCGTGAGGTCGAGCTCCCGGCCGTTGCCGTCCGGCAGCTCGCGCTCGCTGAATTTCGCGCCCAGATCCATCAGCTCCTGAATCCGCTCCGGCCCTTCGCCGATGATGGTGCGGACGATGTCCTCGCGGCACAGGCCCGCGCCCGCCGTGAGCGTGTCGCGCACGTGCATCTCGACGGAATCCTCGCGGCTGGTGACGGCGGCGATGCCGCCCTGCGCCCAGTTCGTGTTCGAATCGGCGCGGCTCTTCTTGGTGACGATGGCCACGCGCCCGCGCGGCGCGACCTTGAGGGCGAACGTCAGCCCCGCGATGCCGCTGCCGAGGACAAGAAAATCAAATTGGCGCGTGATGCCGACCATGTGAGGCGGATTCAACGGGAGAAATCCCTCGCGGGCAAAGGGAATCGCTGCCTCGCTCGCGCGGACGAGTTCCTGAAGTTCACGCCGGCGAGGCGTCTGCCTGGAAGTCGAACGCATCAGGCAGCTCCGGCGCAGGACGACAAATCCGGATGCTCCGGCAGATTCAGATTGAACCCGAATCCCGAAGTTCAGCCGAGAAGGAGCGCAAAGCACACAGAGGAGCCGGGCCGGGGATGGATGGGAGCGGGAAAACATCCACCCGGCCCGTTTTTCTGCCAGAAGCCTGTCTTTGTGCTCTATGCGCCCTTTCGTGGCCATTCCATTTCGGAGTTCGGGATTAGTGCTGGTCAGTGCCGGTCCGTGGTCCAAAACTCCGCCGGTGGCCGAACTGTTCTCTATCCTCCACGAAGACGCCGACCTGCTGGCCATCAACAAGCCCGCCGGCCTCGTCTGCCATCCCACGAAGGGCGACGTTTACTCCAGCCTCATCAGCCGCGTGCGCCTGCATCTTGGCGATGCCGTTTCCGCGCACCTCGTCAATCGCCTCGACCGTGAAACCAGCGGCGTCATCCTCGTGGCGAAAAGCCCGGAGGCCGATGCCGCGCTTAAAAAACTCTTCGCCCTGCGCAAGGTCGGGAAGGAATACCTCGCCATCGCGCACGGACACTTCACCGCCGACTCTGCGACGTGTGAAGCCCCGCTTGGCAAGGACGAACAGGCCGTCATCGCCATCAAGGACTGCGTGCGGCCCGACGGCGCGGTGTCGAAGACGGAATTTGCCGTGGAGCAGCGCTTCACGCGCGCGGAGGGCGACTTCACGCTGCTTCGCGTCCGTCCCCACAGCGGTCGCAAGCATCAGATCCGCATCCACCTCCAGCACCTCGGCCACCCGCTCGTCGGCGACAAACTCTACGGCGGCGACGAGCGGCTCTACCTCGACTTCGTCCTGCGCCAGCTCACCGCCGGGCAACGCGCCCGCCTCATCCTGCCGTGCCAGGCGCTGCACGCCGCCGTGCTGCGCTTCACCTGGCGCAATCGCGACTGGGAATTCCGCGCGGACCCGGAGCCGTGGTTCAACGACTTCATCGCCGGCAAACCCTGCACGCCGGACTGGGCGGAGAAGTATTTGTGACGTGCTCGCGAAATACGCGAAAAGACGCGAAAACTGGGCGTGTGATGGAGCCTTCGCAGACCGTGCTGCGTTTTCGTCCGCGGCTTCTTTTCGCGTTCATTCGCGTGTTTCGCGGGCAACCTGTCTTGAGCCTTTGCGTTGAACGGCCTTCCTCCGTTACAACTCCCCCGTGCTGACGACGTTTCCCAAGACGATGCAGGCCGTGGTCTATCGAGGCGTGAACGACCTGCGCGTCGAGACCGTGCCCGTGCCGCGGATTGGCGCGGGCGAGCTGCTCGTGCGCGTGGCCGTGTGCGGCGTGTGCCCGACGGACATCAAGAAAATCCACCACGGCACCGTTCCGCCGCCGCGCATCTTCGGCCACGAGACCGCCGGCACCATCGTGAAAACCGGCGCGCGTGTGCGGGGCTTTCGCGTCGGCGACCGCGTGGCGTTGCACCATCACGTCCCGTGCATGAAGTGCCACGCCTGCCGCCACCGTGCGTTTGCCCAGTGCCCGCAATACAAGCGCACCGGCATCACAGCCGGCTTTGAGCCGGCGGGCGGCGGCTACGCGGAGTATGTGCGGGTCATGTCCTTCTGCCTGCCCGGCGTGGTGAAAATCCCGGCGAAAAACTCTTTCATCGAGGGCGCGATGCTCGAACCGGTGAACACCGTGCTCAAAGGCGTGAACCGTCTTGCTGTGTTGCCCGGCGATTTCGTCCTCGTGGCAGGGCAGGGGCCCATCGGCCTGATGTTCACCAAGCTCCTCGCGCTGCGCGGCCTGAAGGTCATCGCCACCGACTTGCTTGACACGCGGCTCAAGCTCGCCCGCCGCTTCGGTGCCGCCCGCGCTTTGCGAGCGGATGCGCCGGACTTGCCCGCGCAAATCCACCGCCTCACGCGTGGTCGCGGCCTCGACGCCGCTGTCATCGCCGTCCCCGTGGATGCCGCCGTGCAGCAGGCCCTCGCGCTGGTGCGCGGGGCAGGGCAGGTCCTGCTCTTTGCCCACACCCGGCGCGGGGCCGTCACGCCGGTGGATTTCTCCAGCGTTTGCGTGGACGAGAAAGACCTGCTGGGCAGCTACTCCGCCGATGTGACGCTTCAACCCGCCGTGGCCCGCCTGGTCTTCTCCCGCCGGTTTGATGTGCGGGATCTGGTCACACACTCCTTCCCCTTGGAGCAGACGGCCGCCGCCGTGGCCCTCGCCGCCCGCCCGCAGCCGGATTCCCTCAAAATCGTGGTGGTTCAGTCCCGGATGCCTTCATGACCTGCTCACACCGCCCTTTCCCGGTCGAAACCCCCGATTACCGAGGGATTTCACGGCTTCGGCCCTCTGCCCGATACGGTGAAGTCCTGATGAAAAAACCGTTGACTGGAAACAGGTGATCTGCGACAAATGAACTGCACACGAAACACGGAAAGACCAAAGACATGAAAGCCAAAGCACTTCTCGCCGCCGGGTTGATGATGGCAGCCAGCGCGGCCTCCTCCCTCGCCCAGACGGTGTATTCGGTCAACGCGGTGGGGTTTGTGAATGTGAACTTCCCTCCGGGCTTCACTCTTGCCAGTAACCCTTTGGATGGAGCGACGAACACCGTCGTGGCTCTTTTTCCGAGCGTTCCCAACGGGACCTCGGTCTTCAAATTCGACAGTGTTGCTGGGTCTTACACGGGCTCCTCGTTCCTTTTCGGTTCTTGGAATAACCCTTCAATGACCTTGGTGCCTGGTGAAGGCTTCTTTTTCAAGAACCCGGGTGCGACGACAATTACGAACACATTTGTCGGGAACGTGAAACAAGGCACGCTTACGACGCCCCTATCCGCAGGCTTCACGTTGGTAGGATCACAAGTTCCGCAGAGTGGCTTGGTCGCCACCGATCTCGGTTTGCCGATTGGCAATGCGGAGTCTGTTTTTAGATTCGACACAGCTACTCAATCCTACACTGGTGGCAGCTTTCTATTTGGCTCGTGGAGCGGCGGAGTCGAACCTACCGTCAGCGTTGGCGAAGGCTTCTTCGTGAAGAAGAACGCGTCAGCGAGCTGGACTCGGACTTTCAGTGTTAATCAGTGATCACAAATTCATACCACTATGAAAAAAGCCCTGCTACTTGCTGTTCTTGTTGCTTCCTGCGCGACTTCCGCCTTTGCCGACATCTCGGTTAACGGCCTTTCCTTCAACGCTGGCGACGCCGCTCTCGGTCAGATTTTCTTTGACACAGTCGGGGGAACTCCGGCTGACAACACTGTGAAGGTAGATGTTCTATTTGGGGCTTCTGCAGGTAGCCTCACGCTGGGCAGTTCGGTCTTCACAATAGTAAATGGCCAGCAAGGCTTCCTCAATGCGGGCACCATTAATGTGACGACTGGCTCGCTTGGTGGTGGTAGCGCTGGTTTCTACCAAGTCCGCGCTTGGACTGGTGGTGCCAGTTTTGCGGATGGTGCCAACACCAAGACGGGAAGTTCAGCAGTGACTGCAATCACATTCGGCGGCACCCCCTTGGGCGGCGGCACTGCCATTGCCCCGCCTGATTTGAATTTACACGCCTCTTTCGCCATAGTTGCAGTTCCTGAACCTGCCACTCTGGCCCTAGGTTTCTTCGGTGCCGCTGGCCTGTTCATCCGCCGTCGCAAGTAATTGCTTCGCTGTTTTCCCTCTTCAAGCCGCCCGGAAACGGGCGGCTTTTTTGTTCTCTTCGATTGACTTCACGGAACACGCCATTAGCATCCTCCGCGTTCTGGTTGGCCTGTTCGTCTATCGGCTAGGACACGGCCCTCTCAAGGCTGAAAGATGGGTTCGATTCCCATACGGGCTACCAACCTCCAGAATATCCAATAGAATCAAGGGTTTCTCTCCGCTCTGACAGCTTCAAGAAGCTTCCAAGTGCTAACACCACCGGCTTGCGCTGAGTCCTGCTCGCAGCGGGGCACGGCGATGACCGTTGGATTCGGTCAGACTGTGCTATCACGATCAGCGCCGATGCACGATCTGCCGGGTGAACTCGTTCGTCTTCACGCCCTCCGGCAAAAGCGGCAGGCCGTTCACGAACACGTCTTCAAACAGGACGTTCTCCACGGCGTGCTGGGCATCGAAGCCCTTCAACTCAATGCGTGGCGGATTGGCGTCGGCACGGATGTGCTTGAAGCTCACGCCATCGATGTGGCCGCGTTCGCCATCGAGGGTCCAAACGGCCTTGCCGATCCAGAGCGAGATCAACCGGGGCGACTCTTCGATGCGCAGGTTTTCGAACCGCACGTTGCTGACACGCGCGGCGTCGCAATGATAGACCCGCAGCGTCCACTCACGGCCCTTGTCGTGGATTACGTCGCAGTTGGTGAAGAGCACATCGTCCACGGTTTCGCGCAACTCCGCACCGACGCTCAGGGCGTGGGCGACTTCGTTCCAGAGCACGCAATTTTTCACCACAATGCGCCTCGCTTCGCCTTGCCCCCGGTCCGTCTTTATCACGACCAGATCATCCAGCGTCCGGATGAAGCAACCTTCCACGGTCACGTCCCGGCTGTTGCAGATGTCAATGCCGTCCGAGTTCGCGCGGTAGCCCAGCAGCTTCACATTCCGGACCTGGACGCGATCCGACTTGCGAATCGGAATGTGCCAGACGCTGGAGTCGCGCAAAATCATACCCTCCAGGGTGATATCACTGCCCTGCACCGAGATCAGGCTTCGTGCATGTGTCGTGCATCGGCTGCCGTCCACGATGCCCCGTCCTCGAAAGGTGATGTTCGTGCCCTTGAGCACAAACGTCGGGGCGTAGGTGCGCAGCCCGCTGAAGCCGCTGACCTGGAACTTTTCGTCGGTCCGGATCACGCCGCGCACGATTCCACCGCCGGCCACATACACGGTTTGATTGTTAGTCACGACCATGTGACTCACCTCGTGGATTCCCGGGCCGAAATAGATCGTGTTCGGATCGCCAGGCCGCGGCACATCGGACTCCAGCGGGTTCGCGAAGAGATGCAAGGCTCCGACCCAGGTGCCGTTAACCTCGATGGTAAGGGCTGTTGGTTTGGCGAGTGTCAGGCTCAGACTTTTGCCCTGAATGGCGGGTTTGATGCCAACGGAAGAGGGCAGGATTTTGGCTGATTGAATCGGTATCGGGCAGGTGACAGTGATCGTGACGGGACCATCCATGTCGAAGCTGGCGAAAGCGGCCTTCTCGAAATAATCGGCCGAGTTGGCCCTGTCATCCATGGCTTTCCAGCGCCGCACCGGGTCCGACGACGCGACCTTGGCAACATAGGCGGGCACGTCGCGCCCCTGGACCTTCACGGTGTAGGCTGTGGACAATTCTTCGCCAGAGGGCGCAGGGTAGACGCGGACGGTGCTGCCATGGGCCGGTGCTGCGCAACACGACAGTGCTCCGATGAGGAGCGGCAAGATCCAGACTTTCATGGTGACTTGAGCATCACAGGACCTGGCGCGGATACAAGGCGAGAGGAGATCAACCGTGGCCCACGAGTCTCCTGTGTTTCAGTTGATCCGGCCGCCACTGACAAATCGAATGCCAGGGGCCAGTAGTCGCCACTCGGCTCAATATCAGCCCGGCTCTCAACACCGGCACGTCGGGAAGTATTGTGCCGGTTGTAACTCAAGCCCCTCATCATCCGTCTGTCGGCTTACTGCGTTGATTCATGCCGCGCTCTTCAGAATGACGCCCGCCTGTGTGTGTGGGACGTTAAGTTTGGAACGGCTGCGGCCGGCCCCATACTGTTATGAAAAAGACATTGATTGCCCTGTTGACCATCTGCGCTCTTGGTTTGATCGCGCCTGATCTGGCACATGCAAAGGGGAAGAAGGACAAGAGCGCCAACAATGACCGTGCTCTTGCCGACAATGCCGCCGCCATCCTGGCGAAATATGACGCTGACAAGGATGGCAAGTTGAGCGATGCGGAGATCGGGGCCTTGAAGAAGGATTATGAGGCAAACAAGACCGAAATTCTCAAGCGACACGACACGAACAGCGACGGCAACCTGGACGAGGCGGAAATCAGCGCCCTGAAAACCACCATGGCCTCCATCCCCGCCGAGAAGCCCGCGAAGCGCAAGAAGAAGAACAAGAGTTGATACTGCTGATCGGAATTCGCGATCATTTGACGGGAAGAAGCGAGTGATGAGCCTGTTTGAAAGCTCGCATCCCTCTGCGGTGCCAGCCGTGGCGAAGGACAAAGTGATGCTGGGGAGGGGGCTTCCCTTCGCGGATCCCCAAACCTTGAGTTCACACTTTCACTTCGCTCCGAGCCGCCGGCTCAGTTGCGCAGCATGTAAATCCGGCGGCTGAATCTCGGCCGGCTTGATGGCTTCGAACCACCTGCCATCCGCCTTTTTTTCAGAAGAGCGGGTGGTTTCGAGAGCGACAAAATTCATCGAGGAAGGACCGAAGTCGGCCGGCGGATATCCGAGCGGCTGCATCGAACGGATGTTCCAGAAGGTCCCTCGCGCACCGCAGTGTTTGCCGAGGTCGGCACCCCCGCCGCACTTCCACAACCGCTGCCCTGCACCGGCATCCAGGTCGGTGAAGAGATTCTCGTAAGGCGCGTAGCGGTGATGATCGAGCGAGAGGTCCACGCCGCGCCCATGCACGCAGACGTTGCCTGAGCAATGGTGGCTCACCGTGATGTCATGGATGTAGCGCGTGCGGAAATCAAAGTCCGTGACCAGATGGTCGCCGCCGCCGAGCGAGATGCCGTGGTGTCCGACGCAGTTCTGACTGTCGTGTGCCCGCCGTGATTCCAGGATGACGCCCTGTGCGGTGTTGAAGTTGCCTCCGATGAAAAGCCCGCTGTCGGCGTCGAGCATCCGCACATTGCGCACCCAGCAGTCGGCCACGCTGGTGAGAGCAATGGCATTGAAGCCCAGTTCGGTGAAATGCCCCTTGTAAGGCTGGTTCGGGAACTCAAAGCAAAGGTTTTCGATCCCGGATTCGGTGACAGTTGGCTCGAAGCTTCGGAGCTGCGGGTGCCATGAGGATCGGACATCACAGCGCAGGGGACGATCGAGATGAATGCGGTCGCTTTCTATGAGGGTAATCCGGCAGACGAGTGACGACTGGGTGCGGCCCTTGAGATTCTTCAAGGGGCCGCTGTCGCCTGAGTAAAGGTGGAGGGCCAGCGAGTTGTCCGGCGTGTCGGATTGGAATATCTCGATCCGCTGCCCGGCGCGAAGCTGCTGGCTGGTGGAGACACGGACGGAAGTGTCGCCGCGCTTTGCTTCGGACACGATGCCGGCCAGGGTTTTTGTTCCGAAACTGCCGCGCAGCGTCACGAAACCGCCCGACCACGAGTAGTTTGAAGTGCGCCGGCCGGTGGTGGTCGCGCCCCAGTTTGGCTTGATGTCATTGAGCGGCGTCGGGAAGAACAGAATCGTCCGGTCCGGCCCCGCGCCGCGCAGGACGACGTCGGGCCGGTTTATTTCAAGGATGCGCGTGATACGGTAGCGTCCTGCCGGCACCTCGATGGCACCGTTGCGCACCTTGGCCAGCGCGTCGAGGAATGCCTGCGAATCGTCGGTGACGCCATCGCCCGTCGCGCCAAAGTTCTTCACGCTCACGCCGGGCGGCACGTCTGGCAGGCCCTTTTCACCGCAGTGATAGCCGGCGAACGAGAAATCCGGGAGCCGGCTCTGCGGCGTCCAATTCTCGCCAGCCTTGCCCCAGAGATCGGAGTGCCGGCTGGCGGCGGAAGCCGCCGCAACGGTGAGGAGCAAGCCCACGGTGATGAAGAGCGGAGTTTTCAATGCAGACATGATCAGGTTCGCTGGCGTGAACGGACAAGCCGGCCATCAGTATCTGCGTCACTCTTGATGGTGGGTGTTGATCTGAGTCAAAGCCCTGGTGCAAAGAAGCGCCGAGCCTGCGTGCGCTTTCAAAAGCTGGACTGCGTCCAATCATGAACCGAAACCCAAGCTCACAGGATCAATGATGCGCCCCCCAATCATCCAACAAAGAGCCATTCTGGCTGCTGCTGCGGTTGCCTTGCTTGTTCTCGCTCAAGCCACGCCGGCCGATACGGCGGGCGATGTGGTGATCTTCGACCGACAGTTTGACATCAGGAGCATCACCACGCAGGACGCGACGATCTCACAAGCAAACAAAGCCACCGGTCGTGCCTTGAAGGTGATTACGGGTCGGCGTCAGCAATGGCCTGGCATCACGCTTCGCGCGCCGGGCGGCCATTGGGATTTGTCAGCCCGCGGCGACGTTGCGGTCACCCTCCACAACACCGGCACGAACGAAGTGCGCATCAACTGCCGTGTGGACAATCCCGGCGCCGACGGCACGAAGAACTGCGTCACCGATTCGCTTGCGCTCGCACCTGGGAAAAGCGGAACGCTCAAGGTGGCGTTGAAGCGTGCCAGCGATGGCAGGCTCGGCGGAAAACTTTTTGGCATGCGCGGCTGTCCCGTCGCGCCGGGCGGGCCGGGCACGGTGGACCCGAAGAACATCACGCAGATCCTCCTCTTCGTGAACAAGCCGGGCGCGAATCATGAATTCGAGTTGGAGGGCATTCGCGCGGTCGGCAGCTACATACCACCGACCGCGAGCATCACGGACGCCGATCCGTTCTTCCCGTTTATCGACTCCTTCGGCCAATACAAGCATCGCGACTGGCCGGGCAAGGTCCATTCGCCGGCCGAGCTTGCTGAACGCCGCGCCGCCGAGGCGAAGGAACTCGTGGCACAGCCCGGTTCATCGGATTGGGATCAATATGGTGGCTGGAAGGGCGGCCCGCAGCTCACCGCCAGCGGTTTCTTCCGGGTCGAGAAGCACCAGGGCAAATGGTGGTTCATCGATCCGGCCGGGCACCTGTTCTGTTCGCACGGCATCGACTGCGTGCGAATGCTCGACGCCACGCCGATCGACGAACGCTCCGGGTGGTTCCAGGATTTCCCCGGCGACACGACCGAGTTCCGCGAGTTTCTTTCCGGCGGCTACGCCCTCAAGGGTCATTACGCCGGGCGCTCGCCGAAAACGTTCTCGTTCTCCGGAGCAAATCTCCTGCGCAAATATGGGGTGGGCTGGCGACAGGAATACGGCGAAGTGATTCATCGTCGCCTGCGCAGCTGGGGGCTCAACACCATCGCGAACTGGTCCGATGAATCCACGCGGCTCCTTCGGCGCACCCCTTACACCGACGCGGTCAGCTCACACGGCGCGAAGAACATCGAGGGCAGCGACGGGTATTGGGGAAAGTTTCCGGATGTGTTCGATCCGAGCTTCGAGGCCAGCGTGCGGCGTGGGATGGCGGGCCGGAAGGGCAGGAGCGCCGGCGACCCGTGGTGCCTCGGCTATTTCTCCGACAACGAAATGTCGTGGGGCGACGACACGTCGCTGTCCCTCGGCACCCTCAAATCACCGCCGGAGCAGGCGGCCAAGAAAGTCTTCGTTGCCGACCTCAAGGCGAAGTATGGCGACATCGCAAAACTCAACTCGGCATGGGGCACGACGCACGGGTCATGGGATGGCTTGCTGCAGAGCCGTGAGGCACCGGACTGGAAGAAGGCCGGTGCCGACCTGACCACGTTCTACACGAAGGCCGCCGAACAATACTTCCGCACCGTGCATGACACCATCAAGGCCGTGGCGCCCAGCCAGCTCTATCTTGGCTGCCGTTTCGCGTGGGTGAACGAACGCGCTGCCATTGCTGCCGGAAAGTATTGCGATGTGGTCAGCTACAACCTCTACAGACGCACCGTGGCCGACTTCAAATACCCCGGCGGCGACAAGCCGCTTATCATCGGTGAGTTTCATTTCGGCGCGCTCGACCGCGGGATGTTCCATACCGGACTGGTGCCGGTCGCGACCCAGGCGGACCGTGCGCAGACCTACCGGGATTACGTGCTTGGGGCTGTGCGCCATCCTCAATTTGTCGGCACGCACTGGTTCCAGTGGATGGATGAGCCGACCACCGGCCGCGTCTACGACGAGGAGAACTACCAGATCGGCTTCGTGGACATCGCCGACACGCCGTATCGCGAAACGATCGAGGCGAGCCGTGAAGTCGGGCGCCGGCTTTACCGCGACCGTCTGGAGTAATGGTCAGCCGTCCGATTGAGGCGGGCTTGATGATGGCAGGGCTGGCCTTTTCAACCCTCGTTCCCCAGAAAATCCCATGACGCCAGAAACGGGGGCATTGTTCCTCGGCGGAACTGCCGTCCCTGCATCCGTTCGGCTGCTCTTTTCG
>Ga0172379_10004734_pt1 | contig 19707 bp, 18 predicted proteins | sample GrowelOW334metaG_FD_119756 | JGI IMG/M metagenome (GOLD analysis project Ga0172379, IMG submission 119756) | Groundwater microbial communities from an aquifer near a municipal landfill in Southern Ontario, Canada - Groundwater well OW334 metaG | ecosystem: Environmental > Aquatic > Deep...
AACTTGCGGTCTTGTTACGAAAATTCACTCTGCTGTTAAAAGATATGCTAAAAATGGCTATAAGATCATCTTGATCGGGAAGAAAAAGCACGTAGAAGTAATCGGAATTGCTGATGAAGCTCCCAATGATACTGTTGTTATACAAAAAATAGAAGATATCGATGCTCTTAATTTTTCAGATGATCAGAAATTATTTTATATTACTCAAACGACATTAAGTATTGATGATGTAGAAGAAGTGATATCTTATTTAAAACAGAAGTTCAAAAATATTCAGACGCTTCCTTCTTCTTCAATATGTTATGCAACGACTAATAGACAGATGGCGCTAAAAAAGATTATTAATGATGTTGACTTGATTTTAGTCGTTGGCGATCCAACTTCATCAAACTCAAGCAGGTTAAAAGAGCTGGCCATAAAACAAAATAAAAAGGCTTATCTGATAAATTCTGAAGAAGAGATGAAATCAGAGTGGTTTAAAAATATAAATAGAATCGGTATGACAGCAGGAGCCTCGACCCCGGAAGATATTGTTCAGAGGTCAATTGAAAAGCTTTTTTCTTTTGGTCTGAAAAAAGTAAATGAGATCATTTATAAAACCGAAGATGTTGTCTTTGAATTGCCAAAAGGACTGAACTAAAGCAGATGGCAGGCTGCGAAATGTTCTTTATGAACTTCTTTTAAAATCGGCTTTTCTTTAAAACATATGTTTTTTGCCATAGGGCATCTGGTAGAAAACAAGCATCCTTTTGGCGGGTCTAAAAGTGAGGGAATTTCATCTTTTAAGATAATCGGCTCACATTTTTTTTTGAAAGAAAAAGATGAGGAAATTAACGCTTGCGTATAGGGGTGCAGGGGAGTCGAAAAGATTTTTTTGGTCGAAGCTTTTTCTAAAAAATTGCCTAAATACATAACAGCTGTATGATCAGAAATATGCTTAACAATAGCTAGGTTGTGCGAGATAAACAGATAGCTTAGATTTAATGAGCTTTTCAAGTCCAGCAATAGATTTATTATTTGGGCGCTGATGGATACATCAAGAGAGGCAAACGGTTCATCGCAAATTATGAATTTTGGATTGGTTGATATGGCTCTTGCTATTGCAATCCTTTGTTTCTGACCGCCGCTAAACTCATGGGGGAATCTTCCTTTGATATTTATAGGAAGTTTGACTTTTTCAAGTAAGGAATCTAATAAAATTAATTCTTCTTTTTTAGAATATCTATGATGAATTTTTATAGGTTCTAGGATGATGCTTTCAACTTTCATTCTAGGGTTTAAAGAAAGGAACGGGTCTTGAAAAATCATTTGGATGTTTTTTCGCATTTCCTTACTCTTTTCGAAAATAGAGGTGTTTTCAAAATAAATTTCTCCGGATGTCGGTTTGATTAAATTAGCTATCATGTTCGCAATAGTGGTTTTTCCGCATCCGGATTCTCCGACTATAGCAAATGTTTGAGCTTTTTTTATTTCAAAGTCTATATTATCAACCGCTTTTAGAATTTTATTTTTTATTATAAAGTTCTTGCTTAAATTTTTAACTCTGATGAGTCTTTCATCCATTTTTTTAAATCCAGTTTGATTTTTTTCTTATAAAGATGACAAGCTACAAAATGATCATTTTCACTTTGGATGTTTAGAGGGTAAGCTTTTGAACAGACTTCTTTTTTTTGAGGACATCTTTCATAAAATAAGCATAAATTTTGCTTTTCTATAAGGTTGTTGGTTGATATTTCCTGTGGTAATTGTTTTCTTTCTTCATCGATTTTAGGAATAGAATCAATCAATAATTTAGTATAGGGGTGTTTAGGTGAAGATAAAATATTTTCAGTAGTGGAGTTTTCGATGATCTCTCCGGAATACATTATATATATTCTAGAAGCAATGTTTGAGACTAATGAAAGATCATGAGAAATAAATATAATCGAAGTTGAGTTTTCTTCATTTATTTTTTTTAATAAATCCAGTATCTGAAGCTGATAAAAAGGATCCAATGAAGTTGTTGGCTCATCAGCAATTATTATTTTTGGATTGCTGGCGATAGCAATTGCTATCATTATCCTTTGTCTCATTCCGCCGCTGATCTGATGAGGATATTGGTCATATCTAAGATCTTGGTCCTTTATTCCTACTTTTTTTAATAATTCATATACTTTTGATTTAGATGGATTGTCTGCGATAGCTTCCAATATCTGTTTGCCAATTTTCATAGTTGGATTTAGTGAAGAAAGAGGGTCTTGAAATATTATAGATATCTGTTTTCCTCTGATATTTCTTATTTCCTTTTCATTTTTTTTTAAGATATCTTCATCATTAAAAAAGATTTGACCGTTTGTTACTTTCGCACTTTGATCTAGAAGTTTCATAATGCTAAGAGCAATTGTGCTTTTGCCAGATCCGGACTCTCCGACGAATGCTATGATTTCTTTTTCATGTAAATCAAAGCTGATTTTTGTTAAAGCGGTATTTTTTATGTTTCTTTTTTCAAACTGCACTTCGAGATCTTTTACAGATAAATTTTTTTTCATCTTATTATCCTGGGATCAAAAGTATCGCGAACTCCATCGCCGACTAAATTAAAAGCGAGCATAGTAATGCTTATCATAACAGATGGAAAAAACAGTCTCCATGGATAGTATCTGAGGGCATACAGTCCATCATTTACCATAACTCCCCAAGAAGAGATCGGAGCCTGAACCCCTAGGCCTAAAAAGCTTAAGAAAGCCTCTGTAAAAATTGCTAAAGGAATACTGATTGTCATCGTCGTAATAATAGAACCTAGGCAATTAGGTATCAAATGTCTGAAAATTATTCTGAAATTCGAAGCTCCCATAACTCTTGCAGCATCTACAAATGGCATTTTTTTAAGTGATAGCATTTCCGCTCTTACAATTCTTGCCATGTTGATCCAGCCGGTAAGCGTTATCGCTATTAAGATGGTAACAACTCCCGGTTCTAAAAAGACCATTAGCAAAATAACGCTTAGAAGGTAAGGAATTGTTGATAATATATCACAGAATCTCATCATGAGCTCATCAATAAATTTTCCCATTAATGCAGAAACTGCTCCAAAAATCATTCCGATAACTACATCAATCAAAGCAGCAGCTATTCCGATCAGCAGCGAAATTCTTGCGCCAAACCATGTTCTGGTAAAAATATCTCTTCCAAGTTCATCAGTTCCAAACCAGTATTCGCTGCATGGCGGCAGGTTTTTTAATTCCAGATGGGTTTCAAAATATGTGTATTTGGTAAAATAAGGTCCGATTATCGCCATTATTGATATGACTGATAAAATAATTATTCCGATTAGGGCCGCTTTATTTTTATAAAAGCTTATTCTTGCATCTTTAAAAAAAGATGTCTTTGCATCATTAATATTTGTTTCCAATTCCACTATCAATCCTTGGATCTACTATTTTATAAAGTATATCAATAACGAACATTATACCAATCAAAACAGAACTAAAAAAAACCGTTAACCCCAATATTACGGTATAGTCTCTGGAAGCAATGCTGCTTATCAGCCAATTGCCTATTCCGGGAATTGAAAAAATCTTTTCTATGACAAAACTTCCTGTTAATACATGAGCAGATAAAGGACCTAAATAGGAAATTACCGGAAGTATTGCATTTCTGAGGGCATGCTTGAAAATAATCTGAAATGAGCTTAATCCTTTTGCTTTTGCTGTCTTGATATAATCTTTAGATAATACATCGATCATGCTCGAACGCATAAGCTTTGCAATGTATGCCGTAGGTAATATAGCCAAAGAAATCGCGGGTAGGATGGAGTGCCAGAAACTGTCTAATCTAGCGATTGGAAAAAGATGAAGTTTCATGGCAAAGAAATATTGCATCAAAGTAGCAAATAAAAAATTTGGTACCGAAATTCCAATCACTGCAAATAAAGTGATAAATGAATTTTGCCATTTATCTTTTTTAAGAGCCGAAATAATTCCAAAAAAAATACCAAGGGAAGTTGATATTAAAAGAGCTTCAATCCCTAATGCCATTGAAACGGGAAGACCATCTTTTATTATAGCATTAACTGTTCGTCCCTCAAAAATAAAAGAGGGGCCCAAATCAAAAGTTAAAATGCCTTTCAGATATTTAAAATATTGAACAAGAATGGGTTTGTCTAGTCCATAATGAGCATATAAAGAATTCAATGTTTCCTGAGGAATGTTTTGATTATCGAGGAATGGATCGCCAGGAATTGCTTTCATTAAAAAAAAAGTTGCGCTCATTACTATGAATAATGAAAACAGACAGATTAAAATTTTTTTTAAAAAGTATTTAAACATAAGCGGTAAAAAGTTTGATTCAATTTATAGCATAAAAAAGATTATCTTTAAAAAATTAATGAAAAAAAATTTAAGTAATATTTTGTTTTTGATGGGCCTTTTTTTCTTTTTATTGAGCAATTTGATCAATTTTTTTTAAGAATCGTTAAGAAATAGCAAAAATTGTTTTGTCAATTTTTTTTTATTATTTATTAAAAAAAAATCTATAACGCATTAAATGGTAAAATAGATTAAAATATTAAAGTATTCTATGAAAAATTATAAAAAAATCATGAAAAAAAAATTATATTTTTCTTCTCTGGGCTGCACAAGAAACCAGGTTGATTCAGAAGTGATGATTGCGAAGCTTCTAGAAAATGATCTAGTCCTGTCAAACGACATAGAAAAAGCTGATTTTTTTATTGTTAATACATGTGGATTTTTACAAGAATCCAGAGATGAGGCGTATGGAATTTTAGATGAGATTTTTGCTCAAAAGAAGAAAAATGCAAGGGTTATTATAACAGGTTGTATGGCTAATCTTTTTTCTAAGGAAATTGAAGAAAGATATGATCAGATTTATTCAATAATTTCATCGGGCAACATTGATAAAATTGTTGAGGCTGTAAACAAAGAAACTATTTTGAAGGATAAATTAAGTTATCTGCAGGAAAATGATTTCAATAGGATTCTTGTAAATCCCAAACACTTAGCTTTTGTAAAAATTTCTGAAGGATGTTCTAAAGCTTGCTCATTTTGCATCATACCTAAGATCAAAGGCCCTTTGCAAAGCAGATCTATTGAATCGGTTTTACAGGAAATAAACCTATTGCTTGATGATGGGGTTTTTGAAATTAATTTAATTGCCCAAGATCTTTTAGATTATGGAAAAGACAGAAATGAGAAAAACAGTTTTATAACACTTCTTAAGGAAATATTAAAAATAAAAAAAGATTTTTGGCTTAGACTTTTATATGTATACCCAGATGAGATTACAGATGAGTTCATTGATTTATTTGCTTCCGATAAGAGGATCTGTAAATATCTGGATATTCCTCTGCAGCATGTCAGCGATGAAATTTTAATAAAAATGAGAAGAAAAACATCTAATAAGAAAATATTGGAACTTTTTGAAAAATTAAAAACTAGGATACCAGATATTTCGATTAGAACCTCCTTAATGGTCGGTTTTCCTGCTGAAACACAAATAAATTTTGATGAGCTTGAAGATTTTATTGAGAAAAATACAGTTGACCATCTAGCAGTTTTTAAATATTCGAATGAACAGCATGCTCATTCATTTGAATTTTCAAATCAAATATCGGAAGATATAAAACAAAAAAGATTTGAGATCCTTACAAAAAAACAATTAGATCAGGTTCAAAAAAGAAACAAAAAATTAGTAAATAGAATTTTTAACGTGATCATCGATGGATATCATCCTCAGTCAAAATTATTAGCTCTTGGCAGAACTCAAGGCCAGGCTTTTGGTGTTGATTCAAATATTATTATCAATGATCTTGAGAAAGTAACTGAGTTTGGGAAAATTTATAAGGTCAAAATTTCAGAAATTTCCGGTTATGATTTAATCGGAGCTCCAATCTAATTTTTTTAAGATATTGTTTTTTCTATTTTAAGAAATGAAAATAATTGATGCTCGAAATTTCGTTGATTTTTTTTTAAGACGATTAAATAGATACATCAAAAAAAAAATATGTTAACATTAAATTATAGGTAAAAAAAGAGGTCTTTATGACATTTGAAAAAATTGAAAAGTTGCTTGGAAAAAAAGCAAAAAGTTTACTTGAACATAAAAGCACAACAGTTTCTAAAGAGAAGCTTCATCTTCCCTCTCCAAATTGGGTTGATAACATCTTTAGCAGTTCTGATAGAAATATTCGAGTTTTAAGGAGTCTGCAAACATTATTTCAGCATGGAAGGCTAAAAGATACAGGATATTTATCAATTTTACCAGTTGATCAGGGAATCGAACACAGTGCAGGGGCTTCTTTTGCGCCAAATCCAATTTATTTTGATCCTGAAAACATTATCAAGCTTGCAATGGAAGCTGGATGTAATGCTGTTGCAACTACATCTGGAGTTCTTGGAATAATGGCACGAAAATATGCTCATAAGATTCCTTTCATTTTAAAATTCAATCATAACGAATTCTTATCTTATCCAAATTCTTATGATCAAATTGAATTTGCATCAATCAATCAGGCTTATGATATGGGTTGCGTAGCAGTTGGTGCTACAATCTATTTTGGTTCAGAAGAGAGCAAAAGACAAATTGTTGAAATTTCGCAAGCTTTTGAAATGGCACATGAACTTGGAATGGCAACTGTTTTGTGGTGCTATTTAAGAAACCCTGCCTTTAAAACAGCAGAAAAAGATTATCATACTGCTGCAGATTTAACAGGACAGGCGAACCATTTAGGAGCGACAATACAAGCAGATATTATCAAGCAAAAGCTTCCAACAAACAATGGGGGATATAAAGCTTTGAAATTCGGAAAGTTTTCAGAAAAAATGTATACAGAATTATCTACTGATCATCCAATTGATTTGTGCAGATATCAGGTTATAAACAATTATATGGGCAGAATCGGGCTTATCAATTCAGGTGGCGCAGCATCAGGGGAGAGCGATCTGTCCGAAGCGGCAGAAACTGCGGTTATTAATAAAAGAGCTGGTGGTATGGGATTGATTCTTGGACGAAAAGCATTTCAAAGACCTATGAAAGACGGTATTGAAATAATTAACACTGTTCAAGATGTTTATCTTTGCAAAGACATAACAATAGCGTAATAAAATGAAAAAAGAACAGTTATTAGAAAGTAAATTTAAGTCTTTGGCTGGGCAATCTCTTCAAGAAGAGATTGCCAACAGCATAACCCATGGTTTGGGAATTATATTCAGCATTATTGCTCTAATCGCTTTAATATACGAATCTAAAACAAAAGCAAATACCGCAATCCATATTTTCAGTTGCACCTTTTATGGGATTTCTATGGTTTTGCTTTATCTATTTTCGACCCTTTATCATGCTATATCCCACATATCAGTTAAAAAAGTTTTAAGAAGATTGGACCATATCGGAATATATCTACTGATTTTTGGGACTTATCTTCCGATTTCCTTAATCATCCTTCATGGCCCTTTGGGGTGGACTTTATTTGGGATTGAAGCCGGACTTTGTTTTATTGGAGTTTTATTTAAAGCTATTTTTGGTCCTAAACTTGAAGTTTTATCAGGAATATTTTATTTGCTGATGGGATGGGTGTCAGTTATTGCTTTTAAATCAATTTATGAAGCTATCTCGTTTGAGGGATTTTTTTGGATTTTGCTCGGCGGGCTTTTTTATACATTAGGTATTATATTTTTTGCCATAGATAAAAAAGTTCCATTTTTTCATGCTATCTGGCATGTTTTTGTTTTACTCGGAAGCATTTGCCATTTCTTTATGGTGATTAATTATGCTATTCCTTTTTCCTGGTAAAAAAACATCTTCAGTTCTTTTATGTTTTATAAAACTTTACTTTATCGGGAAGTTAAAATATCAAAATTGCTTAAATGAAAATGCTTTAAGCAATTTTAATTATTGCTTTTCCAGATTCTAACATGCTGTTCAAATCTATTATCATTGAAAATTTTAATGTTTTTAAAAATATCATCTTTTTTTAAAGGGTTCATTTTGTTTAGAAGTAAAACAATAAGATATTTAAAAAACGATAAAAAACTTTCTTCAATAGATTGAAAGTATTTTAAATGTTTATTTAAGCTTTTTTCATATTTTAAAATTAAGGAATCTGGATGTTTTTGCTTTATGTATTTTAAGACTAAATTTGCAAATTCAATGTCGGTGCTTAGATGTTTATTATAAGATTTTCGATAGCCTAAAGAGCTAAAAAACAATTCTTCAAGCCTTTTTTTTGAATAAGATGAAAAAGCGTATTCTATGCCAGCCGAAGTTCTAGGCAGATACCACCCTCTTAAATCTTCAACTTCAGCTATTGGACTATTAGTAGTTTGTCCATCCGGATAATTCAAGAAAATTCCTAAGAGCTGATCAATATGCATTGTGTTTATATATGGAATTATACGTTTTTTAAATTCTGTATCTCCGGCTGCTTTAAAAGACGGATCGTAATATCCGAATCTTTCATGAATCGATTTTCTATACAAACCGCCTACCCAGGAAATATAACAAGTCTCGAGATATACATTTTCCTGCTTGAAATTCGATCTGTCATACTGCATAACATCTAAGATCCAGGATGCATGTTCATCAACATTTGTAACCAAACTATTTGCTTGCACCCAATCTACTTTGGGATTTTCATCAAGTTTTTTTGAGAGGATCTCTAAAGCATCAGGTCTAATTATCTCATCGACTCCTAGGAAACATAAATATTTGCCTTTGGAATGAGAAATCCCTCTATTCCAGGCGCTTTGAATGGTTTCTCGATTTTTTGTTTGAAGATAGATAAATGATTTATCAGGATTCGCTTTCTGAAATTTTTTAAAAACATCATAATCATTTCGCTTTGAGTCCGTTTCAACTAAAATTAGTTCAGCTTCATTGTTTAAAACTAGCGTCTGATTGTTGATAGAGGAAAGAAATAAATGTAATTTATCTTCTGCATTATATAATGAAACTATAATGGAGACCTTGTAATTTTCTTTTTTTCTAGAATCATCGATTATAGTGTATTCTTCTAAAGTTTTCAATTTTATATGCTTCTTATAGGCATTGTTCAATAATTCAAGACATTTTTCTTTTTTTGTTACATCGTTTTCGAACATTGCTGCTGCGGCACCAGCTTCTTCTGTTGACCCGCATTGTTTTAATTCTTCAACAACAAGTGGTAATCTTTTAAATTTGTCAAACCCAAGAAGCCGCATTATTCTAAGATCATAAACTGCAGCGATAAGGTAATTGCCCAAATATCTTTCAAGATGGGAAATCTCTTTGTAGATTTTTATTTTGCAAAATTTATAAACGTTAAGTAAATCGTAATAATTCAATAATTTATTTTTTATGTCTGAATCAGTGTTCTCAGCTAAATTCTTGATTTTGCTGAATTTGTTTTTTTGCAATAAGATTCTGAGTGGATAATAAAGGAATTTAATGAAATATATGTTCCTGATTTTCGCTTTTAAAATCTTTTTGGTTTTTCCTGGATAGGAAGACACAAAATGCAATATTGTTTTTATAAAATTCTTTAGCTTAATAGGAAGAAGATTGTCTATAATATGTTTTATACTCTTATTAAATAATGATTGATCTTGTTCGAGTTTTGCAAGTTCCTGATAATAGCTATCTAAAAGAAGTATCGAGTAGGGATTAGATTTAGATTCAACATTATATATATCTTCGATAGAAGCTTCAAAATTTGCTTGCAAATTTTTTACTTTTTCTATCAGATTTCTTCTGTAAGCAGCATAATTTTTTAAGATGTGGTTTATCTTGCAAGTGGAAGAAAAAATGTTTTTTGTTTCTATTTTAACATATGGAATGTCTTTAAATTTCTCATCTAAAAAATCTATAGCTCCTGCTCCATCTCCGAGTGCTATTGGGCAGCCGGAAAGAAGGGCTTCTAAAGATAAAATATTGAAAACATCATATCTTGAAGTTAAAAAAACTAAAGAATTTTTTGAAAAGACCTCATTTCTCTGTGATGTATTAAATGTAGGTAAAACATCGATTTTTAAAGATCTTTGATGTGCCATGTTTTTAAAAATTTTTGTGGATGTGGAAAAATTTTTGGTTTCATATTCTTTTCCCATTATTATGGCGTTTGAATATAAGTTTTTATCAAGATTCCATAATATATCGATAAAAATATCAGGACCTTTGTATTTTTCAGCTCTTCCTAAAAAAACCAATTGGGGTAATTGATCGTTTTCAAAAGATTCGATGTTTTTCGGATAATCAATATAGAAAAGAGGATTTATATATTCGGCTTTTATTTTAGTTTTTTCTTCCCAAAACGTATTATATCTTTTGCTTATGCCATAACGAATATCGACACTCTCATATTGTAATGCTTCGATTCTCTGCAGCTCATGAATATCCGATATTTCATCCCAATCCATTTTTACGGAAATTGAAATATTTCCAAGTAAGGAAAGAACGATTTTTCTGAAGCTAACATTATATTTTTTGAAAGCAGGCCGAAAGAATATCCCGTATTGTCTATAATCGGGTACATCTATTATATCGAATGATGAGTTTTTTAAGCTTTGAGCTATTTTATTAACAATAGTGTAGTTGTATTTTAATATGCCTGAATAAGATTTTGTTTTTCTTAACATATTAAAATAATTTTTGCATTTGATAGGATAGGCATTAGCAGGTCTTTCAGTTTGAATAGGCTCATTATCTATAAGATAAAAAAAATCAATTTTAGGATTTTTTTTTATTAAAGTTTTATAAATTGTCTGGCCGCCGCCGACCTCATGGAATAAATCAAAATCCGCAATCAATACTTTCATTCAAGCTACTCTCTATTCCATACAGGCTTTTTTTTGCCGTCATAGGGAAGCGCAAGATCGTTTCTGATCAGCTCTGCGCTTAAGCTTTTGTTGTCTGCTATAACTTCAGCAACAATTCTAAAGTATTTATCTCTTTTAGGATTTTTTAAAACTATCTCTTTGGCATTTTTTAAAAAATCTTCAGTAAATTGTTTAGCCAGCAAAGCTTTTTTTTTGATAATAGGATCTTTACAATTAATTTCCGGAGTATCGATTTTAGCTACCCTGATAGAAATGTTTTCTCCGATGATTGGAGGAAATTCATTAATGTTTACTTTAAAAGTATCTCCATCATGAACCGATAATATCTTGCTCACTTTTATATCATCATATATTGGCTTGTCTTTAGAGAATAAGCAGACTGATAAAAGAACAAAGATAAGTACAAATGTCTTTTTCATAATTTTTCTGGGTTGGATTCTATTGCATCAACAATGGTTTTCACCAAGTTTTCACCTGTAAAAAGTTTGGCTTTTGAACTAATTAGGAAAGACTTTATATTACATATGTAATTTTCATAATCCTCTTTTGTCATAGATCTTAAAAAAGTTAATAGTTCTTCATAGGTCTTAAATTTTCTTTTGTCTATGAAACAATTCTCTGGGATATAATCGGTTATGTTGTCTGCTCCTAAATATATGGGTACGCAACCCGCTTCAAAACTATCAAATATTTTTTCTGTAATATATCCATTAATGCCTTGAGAATTTTCATAACAGATGCAGAATTTATATTTTTTCAAGCATGATAATTTGTTATTTATTTCACCTTGATATGACTTGAATTCTTCTTTTTTCCAGCCTCTGCCGTATAAATCGAATTCATCTCCAGGTGAGGTTTCGAAAAATCTGATAGCTTTTCTTCTTTCTGAATAAATCTCCGATTTATGAATTGAGGATTTGTCGGCTGAGATATTACAGCATAATTTTCTGTTTTCAAAAGGTAAATCATTTTCTGCCATTTGCTTTAAAACCGGGTAATAGAATTTAAAAGTGGTTTTGTTATCGATCAGATCATCATTAGTGGTATAGACTTTGGAAAACAGCTTATGATATTTTTTATCATGATTCATTGTAATTACACAAGGCGGCTCCCAGGCAAATAGAATAAGTTTGTCCTTTGGCAGTTTTTTAATTCTGTTTAATTTTTTTTTATGGATGTCGAAAACAATTATATTTTTGGCATTTTTGAAATTTGCATATGTATTGTTAGTATCTATAACTTTATAACCTTTTTCTTCAAGAGCTTTTGCTAAATTAAAAAACCCGTTTCTATTATCACCGAAAATGTTTTTGAAATAACCAGTAATAAAATATATGGTATCTTCTTTATTATTTGATATAGGCTGCTTTTTGTGGAATGTAATAAATAACACTGAAGATACAAAAATTATTGCTAATGATAAAAAAAAACTTTTTTTCATTTTTATCCTATTGTTTTAGCAAGATTTTATTTTTTTTTATATTTAAAACCAAGAAAGTTTAAAATTGTGAAAAATTTTAAATTCGCTTCTAAAGGATAGTAGGCTTAATTAACTTTTGATTTCTTTGGTTTTTAAGACAACAAAATTTATAAAGAAAAATGATTTAGAAAAACAGCTTGTGCTTTTCAATAAAGCTTCAAAAAAAATTGATATCAATAAAAAAAATATTAAATTATTTATTAATTTTATATATTTACTTAAAATTGAGCATAAAATGGATTTGGGGTATATATGAAAAAATATATTTGTAGGGTATGCGGTTATGTTTATGATCCGTCTGAAAATGAAAAAATCGATTTTGAAGATCTGGATGAAGATTGGATTTGTCCTGAATGCGGTGTCGGAAAAGATCAGTTTGAGTTGTTAGACGAATGAAAGCTGTAGAAATAAAAAAGAATATTTATTGGGTTGGGACAATTGATTGGGATCTAAGAGAGTTTCATGGTTATCTCACTCAAAGAGGAACAACATATAACGCTTATTTAATTGTCGACGAGAAAATAGTTTTAGTTGATACAACACGAAACTATTTAACTAAAGAGATGTTGTTAAGAATAAGCTCAATTATTGATCCTTCTAAAATTGATTATATAATATCAAATCATAGCGAGATGGATCATTCGGGCGCTCTGCCTGAAATGATGAAGGTTTGTAAAAATGCTACTCTTCTTTGCTCTCCAAACGGAGAGAAAAATTTAAAACGTCACTTCGATGCAAGAGATTGGAATATTAAAATAGTAGATAATACGACAAAGATTAACATCGGCAGGCGAGAGCTTAATTTTGTTTTGACCCAGATGGTGCATTGGCCTGATTCTATGGCAACATATATTCCTCAGGACAAACTTTTATTGCCTAATGATGCTTTTGGCCAGCATATAGCTTCACATGAGCGTTATGCAGATGAAATTGGTTTTGATGTCGTATTTGAAGAGGCGAAAAAATATTATGCGAATATTGTTATGCCTTATGCCAGTTCAGTAAATAATGCTTTAAATCAGATTGATAAATTAGATATTGAAATGATAGCGCCAAGTCATGGTCTTATTTGGAGAAATGAGGTAAGCAGAATTCTAGATGGATACAAAAAATGGGATTCAGATCAAACGCTTAATAAAGCCGTAATCATATATGATACAATGTGGGGCTCAACAAAATTAATTGCCAAAGCAATTTATGAAGCTTTTGATGATAAAAACGTTACGGTTCTTTTGAGATGTTTAAAAACTGATCATATTTCTGATATAATGAAAGATATTATTGATGCAAAATATATTTGTATCGGATCGCCGACATTAAATGGTACAACCCTTCCATCTGTTGCTGCTTTTTTATGTTACATGAAGGGTTTAAGACCTAAGAAACGAGTCGGGTTGTCTTTTGGATCTTTCGGATGGGCGGGTCAGAGCACGAAAGAAATCGATGAGATTTTTAAGGTTTTGGACTTTGAAATTTGGGATTCAATTAAAATCGAATATGTTCCTCAAGAACTATTTTTAGAAAAAATTGCTCAGGATATCAAGAATAAATTGATATAATTTTTTTTCTGGTTTTTAATTTTTTTTCCGGGTCTTTGATTTTTTTTAGCTTTAAAATATTTGATATATTATTATCCAAATATGGTCGGTAACCTTATTGGTAGGCATAACATGAAAAAAAAGATATTAATATTTGGAATGGTTTTCCTGGTCTTGACATCATTTTCCATAGGAGACATGTTTTCGAAAAAAACATATGTATATGTTACCAGCGGTAACAATTCAGTAGCGAAATCAAAATGGATCATAAAGACAAAAGACGAAAAAATTATCATAGAAAAAAATAGTGATGCCGGAATTACTAATATAGTTTATTTACCGGGTTTTAAATTATCTAGTTTTTCATATATTTCTTCTGACCTGAAGAGCGACTATCAGCTTTTTTTGAGCAACAAAAAACTTGTTGCACAGGGAAAATCAAAAGGTAGATCTTTTTCAAAGACCCATAATCTCAGTTATCCATGGATCCAGGATTTTAATTTTGGCCTGAGAAATTTATTGACTTCGAAATCAACTGAACAAGAATTTACATTGTTAAATCCGAGCGATTTTTCGGTTAATGAAATGGTAGCCACCAAGAAAAATATAGAAAAAATAAAAATTGATGACACGACTTACAACACCCAGAAAGTAGAAGTTACACTGCAGGGGTTTAAATCTATGTTTTGGAAAGCAGAGATTTGGTATGACCTTCAAAGTTTGGATTTGGTAAAATATAAGTCCAATGAAGGACCTGGTACTCCGTTTGTTGTTATTTCATTAGAAGAAAAAAAAGAATAGATTTTTAAATTATCAGCTGCTTTTTTCATTTTTTTTAAGTGTTTAATTTTTCTTCAATATCCAATAGTTCTATATCATTTCTTTGAACCAAAGCTTTTGTAAACAGATAGATATTTACTGTGGAATTGCTGTTTTCTTTTACATAGTTAAATTTGTATTCGGAGTCATCGTTTTTTGAGTAGTTAAAAAAAATGTATCTGTAAATACTTGCATTTGACTTTGAAACGAACTCAAACACAAGTCTTGGTTGTAGAAATGGAATTTTATTGCTACCTGTGTAAGAAGGAATTTTTGCAATGACGCTTTGAAATGTCAGTTTTTGTATATCTCCTAAAAAAATTTGATTTGCCATAATTTTTTTTCCTCAATTTAATTTTATTATTATTTTTTTTCAGATAATTGAAAATTTTGATTTTATAAGAATACAAAAAAATCAAAATTCATAAAATTTAATTTTTTAATTCATTCGTAAAATTTTGACCATTCTGATATTCCTTTGAGGGATTCAAATGAATAGCCTGATAATGTATAAGCGGCAAAGAATATGTAAAATTATCAATGGAAATATAATAGAAAAGATATCTTATTAATACATTGTCTGTCTAAAATTAAAGAAAAATCTTAATTTTTTTTCAAAAATATGCACACTTAAGATATAAAGTGGTGAATTTTAATATGTTTAAAAATTTAAAAACTCATGCAATAAATTTAAATGAGATATTCAATCTCTATAAAACATCTGCAGATGGATTGTCTCAAAAAGAGGCAGACAACAGATTAAAGATTTATGGAGAAAATACTTTAAAGGAAAAGGAAGAGAGCAAATTTATAATTTTTTTCAGGCAGTTTAACAGTATACTTATCTATGTGCTCCTAGCAGCTTCTTTGTTTAGTATCTTAACCTATAAATATGTTGAATTCCTTGTAATCATTTTTATAATTTTGGTTAATAGTATAATTGGATTTATCCAGGAAGTAAAAGCTTTAAGTTCTATAAAGGCCCTAAAGAAATTAACTAAAAGCAAAACAAAGGTTTTAAGGGATGGCCAGGTAGTCCAAATATCATCTGATTTGATTGTTCCTGGGGATATAGTAATATTTTCGGAAGGAGATGTTGTTGTAGCAGATATAAGACTAATTGAAAGTAGTAGCTTAATGCTTGATGAATCAACCCTAACAGGTGAATCAATGCCTGTTATCAAGGATCATGCTGCTGAAATTCCTGAAAATGCACTTCCCTATGAATTGAGAAATACGCTTTTTAGCGGAACTGCAGTTGTTAAAGGCAGGGGACTAGGGGTTGTTACTAAAACTGCAGATTATACTTATTTAGCTTCTATTGCTGAAGAGAAAGAAAAATCTCCAAAAACGCCATTTACAGAAGCAATAGCCTCTTTCTCTAAAAAATATATTTTTCTGCTTGTTTTTCTTTTTTCAATTATTGCTTTTGTTGGGATTTTACAAAATAGACACTTATTTGATTTAGTATATATTTTAATTGCCGAACTGGTCTCAGCTGTGCCAGAGGGACTCCCTATTGTGATTACAACTGTTTTAGTTGTAGGGGCAATTTCACTTAGCAAAAAGAAGACGCTTGTCAGATATCTGCCGTCCGTTGAAACTTTAGGCAGTGCGACAGTAATTGCATCTGACAAGACAGGAACCATTACAGAAGGAAAATTAGAAGTTAAGGATTTTTATGCGATTGACTTAAAAAAATTAAGATTGGTCGCTGCTTTATGTAATGAAATAGATAATGATATTGGTGATCCTTTAGATATAGCACTTAGAAATTGGGTAGATGATCACAATTCATTAAGAGAAAAACATGTTCATATTAATACTTTTTCTTTTGATATCCATTTAAGGGCGATGGCTACAGTATATGAGGTTGATAGTAAAAAAGAGATTTTAGTAAAGGGAGCCTTTGAATCTCTTAAAGAAATTGCTTCTAATAAACAGGACTTTGAAATATTAGAAAAACATCTTATGACTTTATCTCAAGAAGGTCTTCGAACTATTGCCTTGGGATATGGAGAATATAATAATGAAAAAGAATTCAAGTCTTGGAAAATTAAAATTGTTGGATTGGTAGGCTTTTTAGATCCTCCTAAAAAAGAAGTAAAAGAAGCTGTCCTGGAAGCAAAAAGAGCAGGTATTAAAGTAATTATGCTAACAGGAGATTTTCCTTTAACTGCGAAGGCTATTGCAAAAGATGTTGCAATTTTTAAAGAAGGGGATGAGCTTTTAACCGGTGACGAACTTGAGCAAATGGATGATAAAACTTTATATGAGCGTTTAAAAAACACTTCAGTCTTAGCCAGGATCTTGCCTGAACATAAATCTAGGATAGTAAGGGTGATGCAGGAAAATGATGAAATTGTAGCTGTTAGTGGAGATGGAGTAAACGATGTTCCTGCTCTTAGAACAGCAGACTTGGGGATTGCCATGGGATCAGGCTCAGAGGCTGCTAAAAGTGTGTCAAAGATGATTATAATCGATAATAATTTAAAAGTGATCGTCGGCGCAATTAAAAATGGCAGGGTAATCGTAGGAAATATCAGAAAAGTTATCTATTATTTATTGTCTTCCTCTTTATTAGAAATTACATTGATATCGGGGGCGATCTTTGCAAATCTTCCGCTTCCAATATCTGCAATACAGATACTTTGGCTTAATTTGGTGACAGGTGGAATGCAGGATAAAACCTTTCCGTTTGCAAAAGAAGAAGAAAATGTAATGCTGAATAAGCCAAAGAAACCGAAGAAGGAATTTTTTGATTTGCAACAGGTTTCAAACATTCTGTTCTTTGGATTGTTCTCAGGCTTATTTATGCTTCTTCTTTTTAACCATTTAAGACTGTATTACGATCATTCAGTTACGCTTACAATCATTTTCACATGTGTGGTTTTGATGCAGCTTGCAAATGGAATTCAAGCCCAGAAAGAAAACGAACCGTTTTTTAAAAATATTAAAAGAAGTTTTACAATAAACCCATATATTTTTCTTGGTGTCGGCGCTGGGTTCTTAATGCAGCTTTTTGCTATATATATTGCTGAAGACTTGTTTTTGACAGAGCATATCTCTTTTCAGCTATGGCTTTATCCTCTGGCGATGTTTTTTGTTGCATTTTTTTTAGTGGAATTGAGAAAATGCATTTATTGTTTTTTTAGGAGATTTAAATGAAAAAAATTATATTTATATTTATTATTTTATTTTCAGTTAAAGGATTTGCCATTCTTCCGCCTTTATATCATTCTTTAAATGAAATTAAGGCTATCACATCAGATGAAAGATTATCAAATGAGCTTGGTAGCGCGGAATTAATTTTGGAAATCAAAAAAAATGAGAGCGGTTATCTGATCACAACAAATAAGTCTACCCTCCAGGTAGATGTAATCTATATCCCTCAAAAGATGATCGGACCTGGGAAATTCGAATTAAAGTTTTATGACAAGAAACCAAAAGTTTTGTTAGATGAAGAAACCAATGAATTACTTGATGGGGATAACAAATATATAGAAGATTAAAAGATTATGAATTTTGATAGATATTAATTCATAGCGTGATTTTTCAATATATTTTCAAATGATTTATATATAATTGCCTTCATAGTTTGAAGCAAAATAACTTGAAGGCAGTAAATAATTTTCATTTTCACAACAGAAAGATGCTCTTTCTAAAACCACTCATTTTTTAATTAATAGCTGATTTAATAGCTTATTGTTATCAAAAAAAATTTTGTTGAAACTGCAAAATTCAGCTCTTTTGTTTTCGAAAAATGTGAATTTAATATTCAGGTGTTTTTCTCATTTCTTTTTTTTTAGAAATTATTTTTTTTTCTTTGAGGATTTTTTCTTTTGCTTTTTTTGATCTTCTTTTCTTCTGCTTTTTGATCTTATAAATTTTTTTTTGCTTTTCAGATTCTTTCTTATAAAGAAGTTCCTCGATTTTCGAGCAGAGCTCTTTTCTGGCAATATATCGATTTAATGCCCTTGATCTTTCCTTTTGGCATTTGATTTCTATGCCGGTAGGAATATGCTTTAAATATACACAGCTACTGGTTTTTTGCAGGTTCTGACCGCCTCTTCCAGAGCCTAAAACAAATTTTTCAATTAAATCTTCTTCTTTGATATTTAACTGATCCATCTTTTTTTTTAGAGATCTTATTTTTTCTTCTTTAATTTCCATAAACTATTTAGGTAATTTTAAAAATTCATGTCTTATAATTTTATAGGAATAACTTTTTTCATTAAATTAACCGGAGGCATTTGATCTAAAAGATGCATTAGATTAAGTTTTTTTAGAGTTGATTTCAAAATTTCATGTGCAATAGCTTTTTCAAGTTCTTCTATAGGAAATCCAGTCTTTTCTGAAATGTTGTAGAATTCCAGTTTGTCTATTGTAGGAAATGTTTGTTTTTGACCATTTTCCTTAAACAGTACTACGCTAATATTATTTAAAGTTAATTTTTTAATTAAATATTTTCTCTTAGAATCTTTATTTGGCTTTGTTGGTGTTGAGAGCATTTTAGTCCAATTATTCTTAGAACCTGTTTCATTATAAAATTCTATGTTTATGATATTTTCATCCAATGTAATCGAATCAATAGTCATTGGATTACTTCTTATTTTTCTTAAAGATGACTTTACATCTATTTTTTTAGAGGAAAATGAGTTTTTAGTTTTGGCTTGTGCTTGATTTCCAATTTCAAAATTGTCAATTACAAGATTGTTTTTAGATAGTGATATGTTTCGAATAGAAACTGGGACAGAAAATTCTTTTGATGCAATATTTGCTATTATGATTGGAAAGTTAAACCATAAAACAACGAGTGAAATTAAAAGTATTGAAAGCAGGGCAATCAACGGAATAAAAAATTTTTTCATAAAACCACCATTTATCTCATTTTTATAATAATAATATTTAAAAAAAAACATAAATTGTACATATGTAAAAATATAATTCTTAAAAATGAGGCTTTATGAAAAAGTTGAAAGGGGTTCTCCTAATGATCTCCATTATTGTTTTATTTATTCTGGTTTTATTGATTATAAAAAAACCTTTCATTGAGTCGTAT
>Ga0172379_10004735_pt1 | contig 19706 bp, 14 predicted proteins | sample GrowelOW334metaG_FD_119756 | JGI IMG/M metagenome (GOLD analysis project Ga0172379, IMG submission 119756) | Groundwater microbial communities from an aquifer near a municipal landfill in Southern Ontario, Canada - Groundwater well OW334 metaG | ecosystem: Environmental > Aquatic > Deep...
CCTGATGATGGTAATGAAAATTAGGATTGGGCAACCGCAATTTTCACATTTCCCAATTTTCACATTCTTTTCCTTTCTCCGTTTCCCCGTTTCCCCGTTTCTCGTTTCCCCGTTTCTCCGTTTCTCCGTTTCTCCGTTTCCCCGTTTCTCCGTTTCCCCGTTTCTCCGTTTCTCCGTTTCAAAACCTTAAAGGTTTAAACAGCTGCCCGATCATCTCCGCAACCCTCTCCCCATCCACCGCCGATGAGACGATGCCGCCTGCATAGCCGGCGCCTTCCCCGCATGGGAAAAAACCCTTGATCTGCAGCTGCTCCAGCGTATCGTCCGATCTTGGAATGCGAAGTGGTGAAGAGGTTCGGGTTTCGGCACCCATGACAATGGCTTCGTTGGTAAGATATCCCCTGCTTTTGGTCCCCATTTTTATTAAACCGTCCCGTAACCGGGAAGTGACAAAACCGGGCAGCCAATCCCCCATCAATGAGGGTGTAATGCCGGGTCTGTAAGAAGTCTCAGGCAGTGAAGAACTGCGTTTGCCGGAAGTAAAATCCGCCAACCTTTGCGCAGGCGCCAGCTGACTTTCCCCTGCTTCGCGAAAACAAGCCCTCTCGATGGCCTGCTGGAATTCGAGTCCCGCAAAGAGACCGAATTGGTGAAACTCTTTGGGAATATCCTCTTCCCTGATCTCTGTTACCATGCCCGAATTGGCAAATTTCCCTCCCCTGTGCGAGGGAGACATTCCGTTGACGACCAGTTCGCCTGGCGAAGTCGCGGCAGGCACGACCATTCCTCCTGGGCACATGCAGAATGAGTAGACACCCCTGTCACCAACCTGTTCAACCATCGTATAGGCTGCTGGCGGCAGGTATTTGCCCCTGCTGGTTCCATGGTATTGGATCTTGTCGATCAGCTCCTGAGGATGTTCAATCCTGACTCCCACAGCAAAGCTTTTTGACTCAAGTACAATTTGTCGTTTTTGCAACAGGTAATAGATGTCGCGGGCCGAGTGTCCGGTTGCCAGCACAACGGCAATTCCCTCCACCTTGTCTCCGTTTTGAAGAACGACCCCTTTGATCCGGTCATTATCGAGTATCAAATCCGTTACCCTCGAATTGAAATGGTAAGAGCCGCCACATCTTTCAATGGTTTCACGGATAGAACCAATCACCTTTGGCAAAACATTGGTTCCGATGTGCGGGTGAGCTTCAACCAATATCTCATCCTGTGCCCCATGAAAATTCAAAACCTCAAGGATTTTTCTGACGTCACCCCGTTTTTTCGATCGGGTATAAAGCTTGCCATCGGAAAAAGTTCCGGCTCCGCCTTCGCCATAACCGTAATTAGAATCGGGGTTGATCAGGTGTTCGCCATGAATGGCCGCAATGTCCTTTTTTCGTTCGCTCACAGGCTTTCCACGCTCCAGCAGAATAGGCCGAAATCCCAGCTCTATCAGGTGAAGGGCGGCAAACAATCCTGCCGGTCCAGCCCCGACAATCACGACTGGCTTCTTGTTGCCGACAAAAGGATAATCAAAGTGTGGTTTCGGAATTTTTTCGGGTTTTTCATCAATGTAGACTTCAAGGGAGAGATTGATTTTGATTCGGGCATTACGCGCATCAATCGACTGACGAACAACAGCGATCTGAACAATCCGGTTTCTATCAAGTTTCAGCACACCGGCAACAACATTTTTCAATTGATCGGGCTCGCCCGCTTCAAAGGGAGTGACGGCCAGATTAAGTTCTTTTTTCAAGGGAGGGTTATTCAAAATAGAATATCAACGAGAAAATATTGGAATTCAATTTTTCCAATACATAACCATAATAGGGCAATGGGGTTGTTGAGGTTAGATCGGCATCATGCCTGACCAGGTTATTAAATCCATAAGAGAATTTAAATTCACCTGTAAACCTGAAATAGGGAAAGTAGGTATCCAGTCCGAAGGCCACCTCTGCATAATAGCCGTTTCTGTTCAGGTGAACGACACTTTCAGAGATCCGCTTGCTCTCAAGATCGCGCCGGTAAGCAGCTCCGCCATAAATGTATGGCCGAAGGTTCCCGTTCCTGAATCCTTTGTACCTGAACCCTACCGGGAAATCTATGTAGGCAGATGGAATGGACAGGTACCGGTCTGTCGTAATGCCCGGATACAATTGTGCCCCAATCTTCGGATCAATGATGTATTGGTTGATGTTATCGGTAAATTTCACTTGTCTGGATCCAAGGGACATACCTGGCGTACAACGAAAATCAATCACACTGTTAACCCGCATATTGACGACACCGCCCACAGAAAATCCTGGTTTTAGCAGGTATGTCTCCACTCTGTAAGAATGAATTCCATTGTAAAATACCTCACCTCTGGATTTCAAATTATCATTCCCGTCAAAAACCGGGTTCTGAATTACATCGGTGAAATGCTGCATCCTGAAATCCATGGTGTTGGCACCCAGGTAAAAACCAAAATGTAGCGGACGGTCATCAAAACGGGAAAGATTTTCATCCCTTGTCAATTGTGCCGACAAGGGAGACAAGGCTCCTGTGAGCTGAAGCAACAAAACAAATAAAACAAATTTCCCCCCATTTCTCATTTTACACTTTCCCCTTTTATCAAATATTCCATAAAGCCATTGGCCGTTAGCATTTGGCTGTTGGCTTATAGCCTTTCCTCCCAATATAAATCGTTGCGATACCAAATGTCAACCGGTATTCCTGTATCTGAACGAAGCCTGATTTTGCCATAAAAGTAATGAAATTTTCTCCGTCAGGAAATCCTTCAACCGATTCAGGCAAATAGGTATAGGCCGACCTGTCGCCTGAAACCAACCTGCCAATCCAGGGCATCAGACTGTTTGAGTAAAATTTATAACCCAATTTCACCAATGCATTGCGAGGTTTTGAAAATTCAAGGACACAAAGTGTTCCACCCTGTTTTAGTACCCTGAAAAGTTCGTCCAATCCACCACCAAGGTTCTCAAAATTTCGTACACCAAAAGCAACGGTAGCAGCATCAAAGCTATTGTCCGGAAATTGTATGGATTCCGAGTCACCCGTCATCAGTTCAATTTTGTCCTCCAGTCCCAAAGCCTTGACCTTTTCCACTCCGACTGCAACCATCTCTTTTGAGATATCGATTCCTGTAATCTTCTTCGCTCCCGATTTCAGCGCTGCAATGGCAAAGTCCCCTGTGCCGGTTGCAACATCCAGGAGGGTTTCGGGCGAATTGGAAGCAATCAGCCGGATGGCTTTTCCCCTCCACCATTTATCTATACCGAAAGAGAGAGTATGGTTCAGAAAATCGTATTTGGGAGCAATCCGATCGAACATTGTCTCAATCTGCTCCTTTTTCCCGGCGGTTGAATCCCGGTAGGGTTTTATTTCACTCATCAAGTTCATCTAAAATTTCACTGACCATACCTTTATCAACGAAGCCCATGGATTGGTCATCGATTCTTATCTCGCCTTTTGTTACATGGCCCAAAGTCATGACCGGGATCTTCCTGTCGAAAAGATAATCCACAAACTCGTCCTCCTTCTCCTTGGATACGGAAACGACATAACGTCCCATCGACTCCCCAAACAAGAAGGCATCGGTACGGATCTCCCCATCAGTGGTGATATCGAATCCAAGGTCATTGGGAAGCGCACTGCGCAGCAGGGTGAAAAAGAGCCCTCCAATACCAACGGGAGTTGCGGATATGACAAGATCATTTTTTATCACCTCTTTCATTGCCTCTGTCAGCCGGCCTTCCGTCGAAAGACTGAATTTCATCAACGGCCAATCTTTGACTTCATGATAGAAATCCAGATATTCAGAGGCATTGATATCGTTGTATGCACGACCAACCATTAACAGGTTGTCCCCCTTTTGTCTGAATTTCGGCAACAGCAATTGTTCGCGTGTCTTTAATTTCCCAAAAAGGCTGATAATGAGCGTAGGTGGGACAAATCCTTCATCTCCCGAATAATCGTAATGCAGCTTCCGCTGTGAAAATTTCAGGTTGAAGCTCTTGGCGGCTGCATCCAGACCGAGTCGCGCGGCCATTACCATCTCCTGTGCAATTGGATTGGCGAATTCTACATGGTTCATGAAACTGCTGATCGAAACAGGAACCGCACCATAGCAGACCAACCTTCTGACTGCCTTTGCAACCAGAATCTGGGCAGCGGCAAAGGGATCAACAGCCAACCGCCGGTGGTCGGCGTAGATGGTCAGGGAATAAAACTCCTTCTCTTCATCGATCTGGAATATTCCCGAATCGTCTGCGTTGTCGTTGCTCATTTGTGACGGATCAAGATCCGGAGCGGCAAACTCATTGAAGATATTGACCGGTGAGAGATGGGGAATGGCAAGCATCGAATAGATGACGCTCTGGATATCTTCCGGTTCCGGAATCTGATCAATGGTAAAAGACTTTGGACTATTTTCGCTCATGGCAGCTATGTTTTTATGGCAAAGATAATTGATTCATTGTAATTGCCATAAGTTGCATCCAAACAACCAGGATGAATGTTTTTAAAATTTTTCCTATAAATAAGATTCATTTTCCCTATTTTAGCTTTCTAAAAATGGATGCATTATGTCAAAAATTGCACTTATTACAGGCGCAACATCAGGAATTGGAGCTGCATTGTCCCATCTGCTTGCCGCCAACGGTTTCGATCTGATACTCACCGGCAGGAGGAACAAACGGCTGGTGGAGTTGGAGCATGATTTGGCCTCCAGGTATAAGGCCAAATGTCTTCTTCTCTGTTTCGACGTCACAAAACAAGGGCAGGTTCAAAGTTCGCTCGAATCCCTGCCGGGAAACTGGAAGGAAATCGATGTGCTGATTAACAATGCCGGATTGGCAGTCGGGTTGGATACGGTAGACAATGGTGAAATTGAAGATTGGGAAAGAATGATAGACACCAATGTCAAGGGGTTGCTTTACGTCACCAGGACCGTAACGCCATGGATGAAACAACGTAAATCAGGCCATATTATCAACATATCTTCAATCGCCGGGAAAGAGGCCTATCCGATGGGAGGTGTATATTGCGGTACGAAACATGCAGTACAGGCTATCTCCCATGCCATGCGTATCGAGCTTCTGCCCTTTGGCATCAAGGTAGGGGTTATTGCCCCGGGAATGGTTGATACCGAATTTTCCCATGTACGTTTCAAGGGAGATGCTGCACGTGCAAAAAGTGTCTACAATGGACTTACGCCACTTTCGCCCGTTGACGTGGCGGAAACCATCCTTTTTCTGATTACAAGGCCTGCCCATGTCAATATTGATGACCTGCTCATCATGCCTACTGCACAGGGATCGGCACGCGATGTGTTCAGAAATCAGTAGTGCGCGTGGCACCGCCAATGAAAAGATTAAATTGCTAATTTTGCGAAAAAATTCAGTAATGAAGTTAGAAGTATCCAACGGTGAGATTGCCGATAAACTTACCATTATCGAGATCAAACTGTCTAAAATAACAGACCCCTCCAAGCTTGCCAACATCAGGAATGAGTACGAGGTGGTAAACCAGGCGATGAGTTCCATTATGGGGAAAGACCATCCACTCTACCGCCGATTGTATGAAATCAACTCTAAATTATGGGTCATTGAAGACCATATCCGTGATCTTGAAAGAGCCAAAGATTTTGGCGATGATTTCATTCAAACCGCACGGTCGGTTTACTTTATCAACGATGACCGATCGGATGTGAAGCGGAGGATCAACGAGATTACCGGTTCCAAGCTTTACGAAGAGAAAAGCTACGAAGAATACAAATAAGAAGTGCCTAAAGTGACTAGAGTGACTAAAATGCCTAAAGTATTTTGGTATCCAGGGTTCTCCCAACTTTAGTCACTTTAGTCACTCTAGTCACTTTAGGCACTTGTAAATGAAGAAAATCCTTGTTTTCCGACTCTCCGCCATGGGCGACGTAGCACTCACGGCTCCCATCATTCGAAATGTGCTGGAATCCGACAGCGATTTACACATTACGCTGGTAACGAGACCGTTTTTCGCCCCATTCTTCTTTGGCATTCCCCGTTTGAAACTCTATTTCCCAAAACTTGATAATAAACACAAGGGTCTGTTTGGACTCTATCGCCTTTACCAGGACCTAAAAAAGCTTGGACCTTTTGATAAGATAGTTGACCTTCATGATGTCCTCCGAACAAAAGTCGTATCTTTTCTATTCAAACTGAACGGCACACCAGTGTTTTCGATCGACAAAGGAAGGAAGGAGAAAAACGAGATAATCAAAACAAAGAAAATCAACGTATTAAAACACTCAATCCAACGTTATGCCGACACTTTTAGCAAAGCCGGCATCGAGTCACAGATAGGAAAAGCGCCCTACATCGATTATTCTACTGAAGCTTTTCAAAGCGCAAGAAGTTATCTTTTGGGGAAAATACCCGAAAAGGGATATCTGAAGATCGGGCTTTCCCCATTTGCCAATACTGCGCCCAAAATTTGGGGGATCAACAATTTCAAAGAATTGATCACCCTGATCAACAAAAATCACAAAGCAGTATTTTTCCTCTTCGGCGGAGGCGAGAAAGAGATCAAATTATTGAAGCAACTCGAGCAGCACGGCGATAATGTCCATCTCGTAGCCGGGAAATTCACCCTGTCGGAGGAGATTGCCATGATCCGCATGTTGGACCTGATGATCGCCATGGACTCATCCAATATGCACCTTGCATCACTTTCCGGAGTGAGGACCATCTCCGTTTGGGGAGGTACTCATCCTGCTTTTGGATTTTCTGCATTGGGTCAGCCTGAGGAGTATCATATTCAACCACCCGATGGCATCCTGAAATGCCGCCCATGCTCTGTTTTCGGAGGAAAACCATGTATCTATCCAACACCAAGCTGCATGGAACTTATCAAAGCAACAGATCTTTACCAAAGACTGGTGATGCTGAACGTTTTGAAGCCGAAAAACGGGGAAAAAGGATAAAGGATAAATAACAAGGATAAAGTAAAAAGGATAAAGGATAAAGTAAGAACGCTGCGATCTTGATGGCAGCGTTCTTACTTTATTGTGCAAAGGTTCATCCCTTCACAAATCCCACTTTATCCTTTTTACTTTATCCTTTATCCTTGCTTTGGCCTCGGAACCAATCTTTAAACTTGCCTTTCCGCCTGCGGTAGTTTTTGTTGCTTCGATCATAACCGGTTAAAAGGGCAATGGCTTTTTCGGCTGGTTCCCCACAAAGGGCAGCATATTCGGAGGCGATCAGTCTTAAATTTTCTTCATTGGTATCCAGCTGCCGAAAATTTTGAATCCCCCTTTCAAACCCGACCTGCATGAATCTCATGCGGTTAAGATCGACAACTGCAAATTGATAACTCCCGTCCACTTTCTGTATCAATGTGTTACCGGGGGAGTAATCGAGATGGTAAATCCCGTTTTTGTGAAGCTTCGACCAGGTAAAACGGATCCATTGCTTCAATATATTTTTACTGTCGTCAACCTTGCCATTCAGAACGGACCTAAGGTCGAAATCGGTTTTGTAGTTCAGTGAAACATAGTAACTCTTCCGAAGCATACTCCCTTCCAGGCACTCCACCCAGGCAACCGGCGTCGGTGTTGAGGCCCCGCAAGCCAAAAATCTTTGGGCATTCTGAAATGATCTGGCAGCCTTGGAGCTCCTCAGGTAAACATAAACGTACCGGTTTACCATATTGGGAAGTTTGAATGCTTTTACATTCAATTCATAACCATGTTCCTTAAATACCTTCACCTCATTTCTGTCCTTGAAAATAGTGGTTCCATCATGGTTAAACCGATCCGGAAGGGTTTTAATCCATCCTTCCAGTATCTCGTAACCAGGAGCCAGGTCCCATTGAATTTTACTGTTCCTCATGATGGCTAGTTCATAAATCCCTGTTGTATCAATACTTCCAACAGCATATTTGAAAACAGTTCGTTGTCCGATTTTTTGTAGCGAATATCTGTAAACACCTGCGCAAGTGACTGCTTACTGTTTTCTGCAACAAATCTTCTATTCTCCGCCAGTTGCTCTTTCACGGAATATAGTCGGGCAATATCATCATCGTTGTAATCCTGATAAGTCTCTTTGTGAACAATCGCCTCCAAAGGCAAACGATCAGTGAGAGCGGGTTCTTCGTCAGGCCAACCCAGGGTCACGGTCGTAACTGGAACTACCCCTTTGGGAAGATGCAGGATGTCAATGATTTTCCCGGCCAGGTAAGTTGTGGTACCAAGATAACAAATGCCAAGACCTTCACTTTCAGCGGCTACGCAAACATTTTGGGCAACCAGCAGGGCATCAATGGCTGCTGTGAAAAAGGAGAGAAAATTGTCGTAACCGGGATCGGCATGGCTGCGTTTGCACCACAAATTAAACCGGTTGAAATCGGCGCAAAAGGTTAGTACAACCGGCGCATTTTTCACCATTGGCTGGTTAAAATGGCAGCCCGACAACAACTCCTTCATTTTCGGATCCCGGTTAACTACGATACTGTAAACCTGCATATTGCCGGTAGTGGAGGCTCTACAACCGGCCTCAAGGATCTTGCTCAGCTGTTGATCTGAGATATCCGATGTAGTATATTTCCGAATGGTACGGTGTTGCAATAGGGTATCCAACATAGATTAGAATTTGGCACAAAGATAAAAGCAATAACCCAAAGATAAATAATTTTCTTACCGGTCCCTGAGGAAGGTGGTATCTGAAATCGAAGGGCCGGAGGGTATATTTTGGATTTGGGACTGACAGTAGTCTCCTGAGGTCCACTTCTTTTCATTTTTTTCTATTTTTCTACATTCATTCCAATTTTGTATTAGCTTTGAACCATAGGAGCGAACTATATTCCGAACTTCCGAAACAAAACCATTTGTACTGAAAGAATTAATGGAGAACGATCATCTCTGGAGGCAATTTATAGAGGGTAGTGATCAAGCATTTTACCTTCTTTACGATCAGTATGCGGATAAACTGTATAAATATGGAATCCATTTTTCAGACGATAAAGATTTTATAAAAGATTGTATCCATGATCTTTTCCTCGACTTGCATAAATACCGGAAAAAGCTTTCAGAAACTACCAATGTCCAGTTTTACCTGTTCCGGTCCCTTCGTCGGATCATCCACAAGGAACATGTACGGGTACTCCCAATTGTCAGGACCGAAAGAGATTATACGGTTAACGAGATGCCTGTTTTCTCTCATGAAGATTACCTTATTGCAACTGAAACCAAGACAGAAGTATATAGAGCATTGAATGCTGCGATGAAAAAACTCACTGACCGACAACGCGAAGGGCTTTCTCTCAAATTTGAACATGACCATACCTATTCTGAAATCTCTGAGATCATGGGCATCTCCGTTGAGTCTACCCGCTCAATCATTTACCTCGCATTAAAGCAGCTTCGAAAGAGCATTGACGTCAAAGGCAACTCCATCCAATTATTGATTTTTCTTTCACATTCCCCATGTTCGTAGAGCTCTTTAAATTAGGCCACTAAGAAATATTTCCAAAAAATGTTATTTTTTTCATCTATGTTTTGGGCTTTTTCTGCTTTCTAATAATAACTAGACAAGACGATGAAAAAAAAATCTAAAATTCGTGCTGAAGAATTATTAGCCACGGAAAATTTCTCCGATGAACTTTTATTGCAAAATGAGAAAGCCGGGAAAGTTGACGAAAATGAAACCCGTATTGCCCGAAATATTTATTCTTTTCTGCGCAAATCCAATGCAGAGCTAACTCATTCAGGGAAAGAGCAGACTAAAAATCGAATTAATTTTTCAATCCGAAAGCTTTCCATTAGACGATTATTTGTAAGGTGGTCTGTTGCTGCTACCCTATTAACGGCGGTTATTATAACTTCAATTGGTTATTTCCGGGTCAATTCGACTACGGAAATTGTCCATTTTGCGCAAACCCTTGATAATATTAAGGCCGGAAACAGTACCCGTATCATTCTCCTGGATGGAGAAGAGGTGCGAATAGACAAGAAAATATCCCAGATAAAGTATGATGCCAAAGGGGAGAATATATTGATCGATTCGGAACAGAAAATTGCCCAGAAAACAAATGATCAGATAGCAGTTTATAATACAGTAATTGTCCCCAACGGAAAAAGAACCCAAATTACCTTATCGGAAGGGACAAAAGTCTGGCTGAACTCAGGGTCAAAACTTGTTTATCCGGCCATGTTTGCAGAGAACAAACGTGAAGTTTACATTGACGGGGAGGCTGTATTTGATGTTACGCACATGAATGATAAACCATTTGTTGTTAGTACAAAAGATTTTGATATCAAAGTTGTGGGAACCGTTTTCAATGTAAATTCCTATTCAGGTGATGAAAATTCGAGTGCCGTATTGGAACAGGGGAAAATTGAGCTTGTTTATAAAGGCACTTCCATTTTATCCAAAGAAAAACGGGTTATCTCTCCTGGAACTATGGTTGTTTACGACCATCAACAAAAAACCATGGCCCAACAAAAGGTAAACCCACAAAAATATTTGTCCTGGCGTGAAGGATATTTGACACTCAACAGTGAAAAACTGATCGATATCCTACGGAAATTAAGTCGTTATTATAATATTGAGATGATCATAACGGATGAACATCTAAAAAATGAAACCTTTTCGGGATACCTGGATCTAAAAAACTCGCCGGAAGAGGTGTTGTCTGTTATTAATGAAACCACTTTGTTTTCCTATACAACAGATCATGAAAAAATATTTATTAACCCAAAATAATACGCCTATTGAAAACTAGAAAAACTTATGAAAATGTAAAAAAAAGCTTGCAGATGTTGCAACCATCCGCAAGCTTCAAATTTTAATTTACATCGCCTGACAGCGATATTAATAAACCAAAAGATGAACAAATGTATGAAAAAAAATGACACTTGGACGACTAATTTCCTTCAAAATAGTTTTTTCAAGAAGGTTTTTAAGGTTATGAAAATTACAGTATTTATTCTCCTCCTTACGATTAGCAGCGCCATTGCCAAATCTTCGTATTCCCAAAATACGAGACTGACGCTGCATTTGGAGAATGTGACAATTCAGAAAATCTTCGATGAAATACAGAAGAAGAGTGAGTTTATTATTTTTTATAAAGATGATCAGGTTAATCTCAACCATCTATCAAATGTAGATGTTGAAGATGCAACGGTCGATCAGATTTTGGACCAGGCCTTAAAAGGGACTGGCCTGGGATACCGGATTATGGATCGTCAGATAGTGATTTCAACGGATAAAATAAAGGAGTTGCCATCTCTAGAAAAATCTAAAACAACATCTGAGCAAAAAAAAGGAATCTCCGGTACTGTAAAAGACAGCCAAGGCCTTCCTTTACCTGGCGTTTCCGTTGTTGTAAAAGGAACTACTACCGGAATTATTACTGATTCAAATGGACAATATTCACTTTCAAATATTTCTGAAAATTCGATTTTGCAATTTTCATTTATAGGAATGAAAAAACAGGAAGTGGCGGTTGGAATTAAAACAACAATTAACGTTACCCTTGTTGAGGAAACAATAAACATTAACGAAGTTGTTGCCGTAGGGTATGGTACAACGCCCAAAGAAACAATGACTGGCGCCATAAGTTCGGTTAAAGGTGCAGTCCTCAATGAGGCACCGGTGGCTAATGTGAGCAATAGCCTTGCCGGACGTTTGTCTGGGTTGATCTCAGTTACAGGGAGTGGAGAACCCGGTAATGATGGCTCGACTTTGAGGATCCGTGGGGTAAACACTTTAGGGGACAACGATGTACTTGTTGTTGTTGATGGAGTTGCTGGTCGTAGCTTAGACCGAATAGACCCCAACACCATCGAAAGTCTTACTATTTTGAAAGATGCGTCGGCTGCCATCTATGGTTCGCAGGCCGCAAATGGGGTGATTTTGATTACCACCAAACGGGGTAGCATTGGCAAACCCATAATTACATTTAAGGCTGACTACGGTTTTAACCAACCTACGCGCATCCCAAAAGTGACAGATGCTCCTACTTACGCTACCATGATAAACGAAATGAGTTATTATAATGGGGCAAATAAACCAACTTATACCGATGAAGAAATTCAAAAATTCAAGGATGGAAGCGACCCATTGCGATATGGAAATACAAATTGGTATGCCGAAGTATTAAAACCTTGGACACCACAAAGTTCTTACAATGCTTCAATATCCGGAGGATCGGAATCATTGAAATTTTTTGTGGCATTGGGTGTTAAATCGCAGGAAGGAAATTACCGCAATAGTGCTTCTTCCTATAATCAATATGATTTCCGCAGCAATTTGGACGGAACTATTAATAAATACATGACTATTGCTTTTGATGTATCAGGGCGAATGGAGGATAAGAAATTTCCAACAACCAGTTCTCAGGGAATTTTTGGGGCTGCAATGAGATCTCTGCCTACATTACCCTCTAAATACGACGATGGAAAACCTGGGCCGGCGAATGAAAGCGGACAAAATCCTATCGTTCTTGGAACGAATCTTCTTGGCTATGACAATAGTCAAATGTACGTATTTAACAGTAACCTGAAGCTGAATGTCAAAATTCCAGGAGTGAATGGTCTGTCAATGAGTGTTAATGCATCATTTGACAACAACTCTTATTATAGAAAATATTGGAAAAAACCTTACTACCTCTTTTCCTGGGATAAAGTAACTGTAGATGCAAATGGAAATCCTGTGCTTGTAAAAATAAGCCCGGGGGTTAAAACTGCGGAGCTCGACCAATGGTCTACGCAATCGTTGGGTATCACCCTTGTTGGCTTAATAAATTATCAAACAACCATTGCCAAAACCCATCATGTAAGGTTAATGCTGGGGAGTGAAAGCAGGTCGGGAAAGGGCCTTAATTTTTCTGCTTCCAGAAGGGATTATGCCAGCGATGCTTTAGATATATTAAATGCTGGCGGGGCCACAAGGATTGGCAATACAGGTACTGGATCAGTATCTGCCCGCTTAAGCTATATTGGCAGGTTCAATTATGATTATAAACAAAAATATATTGCTGAGTTATTGTTTCGTTATGACGGATCTTACAATTTTCCTGAGGATCATCGATGGGGATTTTTCCCTGGCATAAATGCTGGTTGGAGAATTTCTGAAGAAAGGTTTTTTAAAGAGAATGTCAAGTTTGTTGATAATTTGAAACTAAGGGGTTCATTTGGAAGAACCGGAAATGATCGTATTGCTGAATGGCAATACCTGAGCTCTTTTGGCTATGGTACGCCTAGTATGGGTACTGGCAATTTTGGCCCAATCAAATTTGTTACCGGAAGCGGAGTTGAAGAACAAACCTTATATGAAACGCGCATTGGTAATCCTAGTATTACATGGGAAATCGCCGACCAGATGGATGTTGGTTTTGAGTCATCTTTGTTCAAAAATAAATTATCGATAGAAGGTTCCTACTTTTATTATAAGCGTTCAAATGTATTGGTTAAAAGGAATGCGTCCATTCCTGTTTCTACAGGTTTAAGCCTACCGCTGGAAAACATTGGAAAGGTACATAACCAGGGTTTTGATTTCGATGTCACTTACCGGGATAGGATAAATAAGCTTAACTATTCCATCAATTTGAACGGTGGTTATACGAAAAACGAAATCGATTTCTGGGACGAACCGGGAGGAGCACCTATTTGGCAACAATCAACAGGTCGACCTGTAAATACCAATTTATATTATCTGGCTGACGGAGTGTTTGTCGATCAGGCAGATGTAGATGCAACTGCTGCAAAATGGGTAGGTGCTAAGCCGGGCGACCTAAAATTTAAAGACGTAAGCGGAGATGGAAAGATCGATGCCAATGATAGGGTAAGAAACGACAAAACAAACATTCCAACAATCACAGGTGGGATGGGTATAAATATGGATTATAAAGGATTTGACCTCTCCATACTATTGCAATCCGCTATTGGCGCTGTTAACTATGGTTTCACCGATTCAGGGTCTCTTGGTAACTATCTGCAAAGTTATGCCGATGGAAGATGGACGCAGGATAATCCAAGTGCAACGAAGCCAAGAGCATATAGTACAGGCGATAAGTATTGGAATAATCCGAACGTTGGTTTACAAACTGACTATTTCCTCTTGAAAACTGATTATTTGAGGCTGAAAAACCTACAGTTAGGCTATACTTTGCCAAAAATGAGTCTGTCAAAAGTTGGTATAGAAAGAATTAGGGTGTACCTAAGCGGATATAATCTACTGACATTTAGTCCTGATTATAAGGATTTTGATCCAGAGTCTTCCGGTTCTACCAGTGGAAACCGATTCGCTTCTCACAGCTATCCATTGTTGCGGGTGATATCGGCAGGGGTAACAATATCTTTATAATATTTATATACTATTTAATTTACATATATCATGAAACTACGATTTGTAATTTATATATGCACTGTGTGTATGTTAATGCAGTTGCAATCATGTAAAAATGATTTAAACTTAACCCCTGTAGATCAATTCGCTGCCGAGAATGTGTGGAATAATGCCAGTACCATTAGAGTGTATATTAACAACATTTATACTGGTGTTCCGCATGGTTATGGTAATATTATGCTTTCGACAGTATCTGATGAATCTGTTTGGTTTGCTGATGCAACAATTTCCCGCATAACAAGAAGCGAAATTACTCCTAGCGATTTACTTTATTTTGACCTCAGGGTCGGGAATTATGGAAATGGTTACAGGCTCAAAACAATGAACATGGAAAGGGTTTATACGTTTATACGCTATGCCAATTTATTCTTTTCGAATATCGATAATTCTGCTGTGGATGTACCTACCAAAAATATCTTCAAAGGTGAGGTGTTTTTTCTGAGGGCCTTTATGTATCACAATCTGGTCGCCACTTATGGTGGAGTTCCCATTATCACCAAGGTTTATGGTTTGAATGACGATTACGCAGCGCCTCGAAATACTTATGCAGAATGTATAAAGTTTATTTCAGACCAATGCGATAGTGCAGCCTTTTATTTACCTCTGAAACAAGTTGGGGGGGACAATATTGTTCGGGCTACTAAAGGGGCGGCCATGGCTTTAAAATCAAGAACTTTGCTTTATGCTGCAAGCGATTTGTACAATAATGAAGCTGCATGGGCAGGTGGTGTAAACAAGGAATTGGTGGGTTATGTTGGCGGTAATAGAACAGAACGTTGGACAGCTGCTAAAAACGCTGCCAAAGCGGTTATCGATTTAGGCGTGTATTCTTTGTATAAACCTACCCCTGCATCTACTGATGAGGCCATCAAAAATTATTCTGACATTTTTCTGTTGAACGAAACAACGGAAGACATTTTTATACGAAGGTTTACTTCAAACCTATATGATGGATACGAGTACGCCCCGGGAAGATGGAACCTGCCTGCAGGTTATAGAGGTAATGGAGCAGCCCAGGTTATCGGCCAATTGGTTGATGATTATGAATTTACCGATGGCACTGCCTTTTCATGGTCTAATCCCATTCATGCTGCGAACCCATATGTAAAACGTGACCCCAGATTATATTCTTCTATCTTTTATGAAGGCGCTTCCTGGAGGGCCCGCCCGCCGCAATATATGCCCAAGGATCCTATTGGTAAAATTCAATTGGGTGTTTGGCAAACATCAAAAACAGGGGTAACAAAAGGTATCGATAATGGACTGACTGGTTATTACATGCGGAAATTTATGGATCCGACAGTGGAAGATCCACAAAATACAACGCAAGCAATACCATGGCGTTTTATTCGTTATGCTGAAGTAATTTTGAACTATGCAGAGGCCTGTATCGAACTTGGAGAGGAAACCGAAGCTTTAACCTGGCTCAATAAAATACGGACCAGGTCTAAAATGCCACTTATTACCACTACAGGTTCTGCATTACGGCAAAGCTGCCGTCATGAACGACGCATAGAGTTAGCTTTTGAAGACCACCGGTATTTTGATATTAGAAGATGGATGATAGCAGACCAGGTTTATGTGAATCCGGAGATTACCAAACCAGTCTATAAGTGGAATGGTACCTCCACAGACGTTTCACCAACTTATGGAATTTCTTATGAAACAGGGACATTCAGAAGGTTATGGCTTCCAAAGTCCTATTTTCTTCCCTTCGCTTTAGATGAAATGAATAGAAATAATAAGTTGGTACAAAACCCACTTTACTAAAAAGTAAATGTTGAGGGTATATTGCCAATAGGAGATTTTGTTATCTTCAGTTCCGACTGATTCTTAAAATATACTCGTTTTTTTTACGTTTCAAATCAATCAAAAAAACACGTAACAGGAGCTGGGTTCGTTTATAGAGCCTAGCTCCTCAACGTGAGCAATTCCTGTAGATACATTAGCGAATGCCACAGTGAAATAGTCCTGCAACTTTGCTATCTAATTAGGTTCAAGGATACTGTTCCTGCGTATGTAAAACTTGCATACTAATTTATCAAAACCCCTTTCCCCTATTGTTGAAGGATGCGATCCGAGCAGAAGTGTTATTGATTCTTATGGTATGTCCAAGTCCCCGATCTGTATTTGATAAGGATTCAAGCCTTGCTCAAAAAATTATAAAGCTGTAATCTATTCTGATATGAACAAGATTATTGTCTACTCAAAATGAAAATATTTTATTTAGAATAAAAGAAGGAATCAATGTATTTAAAATTTAAGTATCTGACCTCAGTCTGTCTAATTACATGCTTTTTTGTGGGGATATTTTTTGCCGTAGTTAAACCAGTTGTTGCTTCAACATTATATGAAGTACAGGACTGGAGTACCTTCGTAGGGCGTAGGGATTGGTTACTCAGCCTGGCTTGGCCGCCACCAACCCAAACCCAACATTTGGGGATGGTCTATAACCTGGCCAACCTCTATAATTATCCTGCCGGTTCGACGAACTCAAACAACGCTGTCAATTATACTTCCAAGATGTTTGAACTCTTGACCACTTATGACCAGCTTCAGTCAAGCGAATTTTACCCTTTGGGCATCGTCAGGGCCATCTACCAGTTTGGTACCCGGTTCAGTTCTGTGCAGATGGTCAAAATCGGGAGAGATGCCGAGAAGTTTTATTTCTGGTATGGGGGTGGAACCGAAAATCATCACATATTGAGGTTATCTAACGCTTACCTGTTGGCTCAAAAGTTTCCAAATGGTTCCTGGCAACCTGACTTCCCAAATCCAAAACGGGCCGATCGTGCAGACCTTCCTTTGGGAAGTGCCCGGGTAAACTCAGCAACAATGATGAGCTTTGCCAAAGAAACGTTACGCTTGGAAGGGCAGAAGCATTATGCTCATTCATTCGGGGAAGCCGCCTCGCCGAATTATCTTATGGCCCATCTTATGCCTTTGCTGCATCTTTATGAATTTGCGGAAGACAAAGAGATGAAAAGCATCGCCCAAGCCATGATTCTTCATTTGCTGGCACACTTGTCTGTTAACGTTTATCGTGGTTATATCCTTGATCCTTACCCGCGTTTCTACAACTCGCTTTATACTAATGGAGGTAAAGGTCCAGGGAATGAAGATGGCGTTAAGAACCCTACTCTTCTTTTGAACTGGCTCTATTGGAATCAGTTTACGCCTGATGCAGCCCGAATGACAACTTGGGGCGATCCATTGTGGGCGCTCTATCCTGCTATTTCCTCCTACCGGCCACCGGTAGCCTTGGAGCGCATTGCCAACCTGAGCAGCGACAATCTGGGCAAAGCGCACTGGGTCAAAACCACAGAGCCAGGCCATAATGGAAGCACTACTACTGTGATATTTGATGTTGAACGCCGTCGTGTTTGGCGTGACAAGGAATTCGCAATCGGTTCGATGACCGGTTATCATGATCCTGAAGGTTTTTATTTGACAGACGGGAGCAAGTTGGGTATTGCCTATCGCTCCAATGACCGGTTACAATACCTTCAGGCCGGACATCCTTATTGGCTTGCCGATGAGCCAGAAACCCTGTCTAACTTTGCATGGTGGCAGGGTCCCCTTTCACCCTTCATACAAGTGGCCCACGATAAAAACACCGTTATTGTAATGTTTAACATTACCGATACTGATCCCTGGCCAACTTCAAAACGTACCGATTTTTACCTTACTGACAGGTCTACAAATCGAATCAGGAGAAGTGAACATACAAATGCACAACGCAAGGAATGCGGAATCCGCTATCCGGTCACAATGGACGAAACAAGCGAAGTAACCAATGCAGACGGCACAAAATGGTATTTTTTGCGTGAAGGGCTGACCTTCATTGGGATTCGTTCACTGACCCCATCGACAACTCAGATCGACAACAAGAATGTGTGGAAGGCTCTTTATGCAACGGCCGTCCTTCATGGAGGGCGTTCTCAAACCGGATTTGTTGTCGAGGTCGGTACCAGTGTGGAGAGCGGCGGTAAGTTTGCCACATTTGAAATATTCAAAGCGAACCTTACTGCCCGTCAACCAAGCGTTAAATGGGGTTTCGGCTCTACTCCATCATTGACCATAGAATATACCAATTCAGAAAACGTGACTCTCAAAACGGAATACGATACCAATCTGGTTGCTGATGCTGAAGGCAAGGTAAGGATGATCCCCAATGTTTGGGTGAATGGTGTACCAGAAGTTTCAGACTCCTGGCCTGACATCGATGCCCGGATCGATCCCACACATCCTCTTGTAACATTGGTCGATAAAGTGTTGACGATCACCGATCCTGTCACAGGAGCCGTAGAAAGTGTAGATTGGAGGGGAAATCTTCCGGTTATATCGTCGGATGTGTCCACAGATATAACACTCATTCCCAATGGTTGTAATATTACTTTAAAAATTCTATCGTGCAGAAATATTGTTTTGCCATGCGAGACAGCAACAGTTACAGTTGCATGTTATGATATAGTGGGCCGCTTACTTGATAAACGAATGAACATTGAAGTCTTTTCGGGAAATGATATACTATTAAAGGACTTAAATATTAACGGTGTGGTTATTATAAAAGCCGATTGCCGGGATAAAGGTGGAAGGTATTTACAAACGGTATCAAAAAAGTTCGTGATAATGCACACATAAAGTATAATACTGCCTAAAATTAAACAGACTGAGTATTCATCGTATTGACATTTTCTGCAATATAAACATGAATTTCAACTGTTTAAAGTAAATATTGGGAACGAAATATTTAATCAAAAAAATTTAAAAGATGAAAAGTACTCAACTAATTTTTTTAATTCTGTTTTTGAGTTTTTACCAAATTGGATATGCTAATTCAAGGGGCATAAAAAATCATAAATGGCAATCATTGTTTGGAACAGATTTGAGACAGGCAATTTATGATAAGAAGTGCTGGAAAATTGAAGATGGGGTTCTCACCGCATCAGAAGATAAGGCAATCTGGACTATTGGGCAATATGAGAATTTTGTTCTTGACCTCGAATTCAAAACAGAGGACGGAACAAACAGTGGAGTAATTGTTTATTGTACAGATCAGGAAAAATGGATTCCCAACTCAATTGAAATTCAAATCGCTGATGATTATTGCGAGAAATGGGGCAAAGCGAGAAAAGATTTTCAGTGCGGCGCCATTTTTGGTCACTTGCCTGCAAACCACCAGAAGGTTGTCAAAAAACCAGGAGAGTGGAACCATTATCGGATCACTTGTAAAGGAAAAATGATAGAAGTTAAGCTGAATGGGGAGAAAATTACAACAATGGATATGAGACAATGGACGTCTGGTACAACGAACCCTGACGGCAG
>Ga0172379_10004736_pt1 | contig 19705 bp, 14 predicted proteins | sample GrowelOW334metaG_FD_119756 | JGI IMG/M metagenome (GOLD analysis project Ga0172379, IMG submission 119756) | Groundwater microbial communities from an aquifer near a municipal landfill in Southern Ontario, Canada - Groundwater well OW334 metaG | ecosystem: Environmental > Aquatic > Deep...
GCCGAGTCGGGGTCGCGGAATTTTTCAACAGAATAATATCCGTGACCAGACTTTTTCGAGCGACGGAGAGAAAAAAGTCGCGGTCGAGTCTGGGAGGTGGCTCCGAATAAAAAAACAATGGGCACCATCCGCCGCGGCGTATGGTGCCCATTGTTTTTCTTGGAAAAAAGCCAATTATTCTATATAATTGTCAGGTATGGCAAAAGATATGGAAAAAGAACAGAATGCCGGCCAAACCGGCCATTTTCATCCAATTACCGAAATGCTTCGAAAGAGCGTTGAAATTTTTTCAGGCATCGGTTTTGAAGTTGCCGATGGACCGGAATTGGAAGACGAATTTCACAATTTTAATGCTTTAAATATTCCGGCCGATCATCCGGCGAGAGATATGCAGGACACGTTTTGGATAAAAACGCGGAACCATGCAGAACAAACGCAGAAAAATGCGGAAAATGCTCCGCATTCATCAGCATCTGTTCAACGTAGATCCGCGTTATTAAGGACCCATACCTCGTCGGTGCAAGTTCGCTATATGGAAACGCATAAACCACCTTTTAAAATTATTGCTCCCGGCAAGGTTTTTAGAAATGAAGCCACTGATGCCACTCATGAAGCCCAATTCCACCAAATCGAGGGACTATACGTGGATAAAGAAGTTTCTCTCGCCGATTTGAAAGGCGTTTTGGAATATTATTTCAAAAAAATGTTCGGTCCGGATTCGGAAATCCGTTTTCGTCCAAGTTATTTTTCTTTCGTGGAACCTGGCATTGAAGTGGATATTAAATTTAAGGGCAAATGGCTGGAAGTTTTGGGCGCAGGCATCGTTCATCCGAATGTCCTAAAAGCCGTCGGAATTGATCCTAAAATTTGGAAAGGATACGCATTCGGTTTCGGCTTTGACCGTTTGCCGATGGTGAAGTATGGAATAGATGATATACGGTTATTTTATCAGGGAGACTTGAGATTGGTTAACCAATTTTAGTTTAATTTAAAATTAAAAAATCAAAAATCAAAATTACAGTGTAAAATTTAAAATTTTTAAACCACAAACATATTTTTTTCTTAGCATTTTAAATTTTTAATTGTCATTTTTCATTTTGATATTTACATTTTGATTTAAATTCCTATGAATCCAGGTATTTACACTCACTCCAAAACCGGCAACTTATACAAAGTCCATTTTGTTGCCAAGCATTCGGAAACACTTGAAGAATTGGTGGTTTATGAAGCGCTTTACGACAATAAGGAATCAAAATATTGGGTCAGGCCGCTCTTAGATTTTCAAAAAGAAGTAGAAATCAATGGCAAAAAAGTCCCGAGATTTGTGTTTGTAAACCCCGTTAGAAATAGGACGCCGGACGCCAACGAAGTTGTCAAAAAGACAAACCTGACTATTTTTTTAAGTTCAGTGAAAAATAAAAGTAAAAACAAGGCTTCCGCGATTTCTAACGGGGTAAAATAAAAATGAAAAAAGCTCTTAAAAATTACGCTTTTATAGATAGCCAGAATATGAAAAAAGCCGCCATGCGCGACTTCTTTCACTTTTTATCACCCACCCATCCACTAATTCTGAACTTCGTGGATAGGATTGGCGGGTGGGTGTGCTGCTCCAGTTTTCTGGAATCGGCGTCGATTTCCAAATCTACCGCCTTAACGATTCGGGAATCCGAGCCAAAGGCTCTAGTTCAGTTAGAAACTCAGGCATTGTAAGTCTAGATTATACCTTACATAGTTATATTTTACAAAATTATCCATGTTAATCTCATACAACCTTTTAAAAACTTATTTTGACAAAGAAATTCCGGCGCCGGACAGGTTGGCCGAGCTTTTTACCTTCCACTCCTTCGAGGTTGATAAAGTTAGCGAGAAAAATGGGGGTACTCTTTTTGATTTGAAAGTTCTGCCGGACAGAGCGCATTATTGCCTTTGCCATAAAGGAATTGCGGGGGAATTGTCAGCAATAACCGGTATTCCGCTTCAGAAACACGAGTATCAAAATCTGAAAATTTCAAAAGTTAAAGAGCTTTCGGTAAAAATTGAAGAGCCGAATTTGTGCCGCCGATACATTGGCAGAAGAGTGGAAAATATAAAAGTGTATGCTTCGCCGAAATGGTTGAAAGATTTTATAGAAGTTTTGGGCGGACGTTCAATAAATAATATTGTTGATGCTACAAATTTCATAATGACAGACGTCGGCCAGCCGCTCCATGCTTTTGACGCTGATAAAGTAAGGGGCGGAATTACTGTTCGTTTAGCTAAGGCGGGCGAAAAAATAACCACGCTGGACGGCAAAAACGTCGTTTTGGACGAAAAATGTCTGGTCATTGCCGATGAGGAAGGACCTTTGGCCATTGCGGGCATAAAAGGCGGAAATCGAGCCGAAGTGGACGAAAATACCAAGAATATAATTTTGGAATCGGCAAATTTTCAGCCTTCGGAAACAAGAAGAACAGCCGGCCGTGTTCAAATTTTAACCGAGGCTTCCAAAAGGTTTGAAAACGAATTATCACCCGAGGTGGCTATGGAGGGAATGGTTAAACTTACTGAATTAATAACAGGTTTTGAGAGCCAGTGGAATAATGCGGAACATACGCAGATAGACGCAGAAAAAATGCGCGTAGGCGAATTAGTTGATATTTACCCAACAAAATTTCCAAAAACGAAAATTGAAGTTTCCTTAAAAGAAATTTCTGGCACTTTGGGCATTGAAATAAAAGAAAAAGAGGCGGTGGAAATTTTGGAAAGGATGAATATTAAAGTTGAGAAAAATAAAGATAATTTGGAGCTGGATATTCCATATGAAAGAATTGATTTGAAAATTCCGGAAGATATTGCTGAAGAAGTGGGCAGGATTTACGGATATGAAAAAATTCCCGCCAAAATTCCAAAATCGGCAAAAACGGAAGCAAAAATTCTGCCATCTTGGTATTACGCTGAAAAAATCAGAGACATTTTAGTCGGACAGGGATTTTCAGAAGTTTTGACATATTCTTTCGCCGACAAAGGCGAATTGGAAGTGATGTCCGCGGCAACAGGCAAGGATTTTTTGAGAGCTAATTTAATCGGTGTTGAAAGTTTATCAGAGAAAGGTATTGGAGTTGTAAATGGAGCTGGGCTTTTAAAAAGCATGGATCTTAATCAAAAAAATGCGCCGATTTTAGGATTGGAAGCGATTAAAATTTTTGAAATCGGAAGAGTCTTTACCAAAAATGGGGAAGAGACACATTTGGCTTTAGCCGTTTCTGATAAGAGAAATAAAAAGAATTCGACAAATATTTTAAAACAAGCAGTGCAGAATGTGAAAGAAGTCTTGAATATAAAAGATTTGCCAGATTCTGTCGGGGACGATTACGAAATTGATATCGGCAAAATCATTTCCACACTGCCGGAACCGACCAAATGGGACATTAAGCCGGCAAATTTACCGGACAAAAAATATCAAAAAATCTCCATTTATCCTTTTGTGCCGAGAGATATAGCTATGTTTGTTCCGCCGGAAGTGAAGCAGGAACAGGCTGCCGACCTGATTAAAAAATCGGCTGGCACGGATCTTTTGGTTGTCGGACCGACTCTTTTTGACGTTTTTGAAAAAAAAGGCGCCGACGGCAAAATTGAAAAAAAATCTCTGGCATTTCATATGGTTTTCCAATCACAAGAAAAAACTTTGTCGGATGACGAGGTAAATAAAATTATGGACAAAGTTTATAAGGCGATCTCTTCTCTTGGCTGGGAAATAAGATAGGTGTTTTGTATCAGAACTTATAGAATAATTAAATCAGTCTTGTTAACGACAATGAACTTCTTTTATTCTTCATTTAAATATTATCATTAATTTTAAGTCTCCTATAAGTAGCTATCGCTACTTATAGGAGACTAGATATTTATGGGTAACATGGAAAAAGAATTAAAAAGAAAAATAAGAATTGGCAAAATACAGAAAATTATCTTAAACGGTCTTAAAGCCGTAGGCTTACTTGGTCTAGTTATCATCGCCCCCAATATGATTCGAGCTTTGAGCAAGCTCGGTATGTTGCCAAAGAATGGGAAAATGGCTTATAAATCATTAAACCGCCTCTGTTCATGCGGTTTAGTTAAATTTGTGGAAGAAAATGGAAAGAAATATTTGCGTCTTACCGAAAAAGGGAAGTTGGAGCTGGTTTTGATTGAAGCGAAGAATTTTAAGCTGATAAAACCTAAAAAATGGGACGGCAAGTGGCGCATAATCATTTTTGATATTCCTGAAGGCAGAAAGTGGCTTAGAGAAAAAATTCGCCGAACTCTTAACGCCATTGGTTTTGTAAAACTCCAAAAAAGCGTTTGGGTTTATCCCTATGACTGTGAAGATTTGATTACTCTCCTGAAACTTGATTTTAAAGTCGGAAAAGATATTTTGTATATTATTGCCGATACCGTTGAGAATGACAAAAATTTGAAGAAAAGTTTTGGATTACAGCTTTGACTAAAATCTGGAAATTTTAAAATCTGTTTCCGAGTTTTTGAGTTGCCTATATTAAGCTATAGCTTAATATAGGCAACTAATATTTTATACATTTTGCAGTTTATAACTATTGAATGTATTTTAACTTTTAATTTTAACATTTACAGATTAGGGTTTGTTGTTGGGAATTAGAAATGAAAAAAATAATTATGAAAAAAGCCGTTCGCGCCTCGCGCGAACGGCCTAAAAAAAGAACAATCAATTATGCTCCCACTATCGGTACAGCCGTGATGACCAGTTTTGTTTTGCTGGCCGATCCGAACTGTTGATAAATATGGATTCCTAAAACATAGAGAGCAATTGCGATGACTTCCTCCAAAACAATTCCGGTTTTTTCAGAAATCCTGTCCACCTCGTCTTTGAGGTTCGCTGAATTGCAAAAATAGAATCTCTCTAAGAGATCGCTGGCAATAAAAGCTTCCAATTCTGTCGGTTCCGACAGACAACGTTCGCCTTTGAAATTGCAACCGATCAGAACCTCCGGCAACAAATATTTTTGATAGAAGGCCAGAAGATCTTCTTTGGAACAATGAATGTCTTTTGCAATACTACCTGCGCGTTCTGAAAACTCTTCAGGCTTAAACACTCCTGAATTTCTCTCAACTTTGTATTTGAGGATTTTCAAGGCTCTTTTGCCGAACTCATGCTGTGTCATTTGCATAACTGCTCGCTTTCTTTCAATGTGCTGATATTCTCGGAATTATCCGAGAACCAATTCTGGCTTCGCACGTTTTGCCAGCACGAAAACAATAGCAATTAGCATATTATTTGTCAACTTTTGGGGGCTATTTTTAATCCACAATAGAGCATGAAAACCGCTATCATTTTAAGATGGAATTTGGTATAATATGGAAGTAAAAAAGCGTTTAGCGCTTTTTATCTTATTGTAAAAAAATGGTTTACCCGCCCAAATTTTTGGCTTAAAATAAGGCTATTTCGGCGAATGGATTTTTTAAGGAAGTGAGTTGAAACTCTTTTATGACAAATAACAAAAAAAATTTGGGAGGGCGAGAAAATAAGGACATAAAGACAAAATCTAAAAATGGTTCCGGGCATCTTTATGACGCCTCGTCTATTACCGTTCTTGAGGGACTGGAACCGGTCAGAAAGCGTCCCGGAATGTATATCGGCACCACCGGTCCGGACGGTCTTCATCACTTAATTACCGAAATTTTTGACAACTCCCGCGACGAAGCCATGGGCGGTTTTTGCAATGATATTGAAGTGGTTCTTTTGCCTCAAAACTGGGTTAGGGTTACTGACAACGGCCGAGGCATTCCGGTTGACACTCACAAGCAGACAAAAGTTTCGGCTTTGGAAACTATTATGACCACTCTTCACGCCGGAGGAAAATTCGGCGGAGAAGGCTACAAAGTCTCCGGCGGACTTCACGGCGTCGGCGCTTCGGTGGTCAACGCTCTGTCTGTTTACTGTAAAGTTTTGGTGCACAAAAATGACGGCACGGTAAAAAATGGCGTTTATATGCAAGAGTATAAACAAGGCAAAGCGGCGGCAAGAGTAAAAAATATCGGTCCTACCAAACACCAAGGCACCATTGTCACTTTTGAACCGGACTCGGAAATTTTTCCTGAAATTAAATTTGATTTCAATCGCGTGGTTGAACATATGCGCCAGCAGGCATATTTGGTCAAAGGGCTTCGCATTACGGTCATTGATGCCAGCAAATATGAAGGAGATATAAATGATGAAGACGCTTTTTATATCCGCGATCTTGGACTTGATCTTCCATCACAAACCTTTTATTTTGAAGGCGGACTTTCTTCTTTGGTCAAATTCTACAATCAGGCGCTGAAGCCGGTCCATAAAAATGTTTTTTATGTTGAAAAGAAAACCAACGAATATGAATCGGTGGAAGTAGCCTTGCAATATGTTGACGACATTTCTTCAAGGGTTTTGCCTTTTGCCAACAACATTTACAATTCCGAAGGCGGAACGCATATCACCGGTTTTAAGGCGGCGTTGACGCGCGCTTTAAACAATTACGGCAGGAAAAGCGGTTTTATAAAAGAAAATGAAGACAATTTTACCGGCGAGGATGTTTTGGAAGGATTGACGGCTGTTATCTCGGTAAAAATCAGAGAAATTCAGTTTGAAGGCCAAACCAAATCCAAACTTGGAACGATGGAAGCCAGAGGAATGGTGGAAGAAGTTTTCGGAGATGCTTTCGGGGCATTTCTTGAAGAACATCCGGATGACGGCAGAGCCATTGTCAATAAAGTAGTTTTGGCGTTAAAGGCTCGCAAAGCAGCCAAGGCGGCCAAAGACTCAGTTTTGCGAAAAGGAGCGCTTGAAGGAATGACTCTGCCCGGCAAGCTTGCCGATTGCGAAACAAAAAGCGCCGAAGAATCGGAATTGTTCATTGTGGAGGGAGATTCTGCCGGAGGTTGTTTTTTCGGAGAAACAAAAGTAGCTCTTACTGACGGAAGAAATCTTTCGTTTATAAATTTGGTTAAAGAATTTGAATCCGGAAAAGAAAATTATTGTTATACGATAAACAAAAAAGGAAGTATTGAAATTGCGAAAATTGAAAATCCGCGCTTAGCTAAAAAGCAAACAGAAGTTTTGAAAGTTGTTTTGGACAATGACGAAGAAATTGTCTGTACTCCCGATCACAGATTTATGCTTCGTGACGGAAGCTATAAACAAGCGCAAGAATTAAAAACAAACGATTCTCTTATGCCTCTGCGTAGGCAATTATCAAAACTTGGACAAAGAATAACAATAAAAGGTTATGAACTTGTGTTTGACGGAACTGAACACAGATGGATCTTTACGCATTTGCTTGGCGATGAATATAATCAAAAAAATGGCGCTTACACGAAAAAGTTTGGCGATCATATTCATCATAAAGATTTTAACAAACTGAACAATAATCCGGACAATCTTGTCAGAATGAATGGCAAAGATCATATGTTTTACCATACGCAAATGCTTGAAAAAAGTTTGCATACGGAAGAATCAAAAGAAAAAGCCAGAATTGCTCATACAAAAAAAGAATATAGAGAAAAAATAAGCGCCATAATGTCTTCTCCAAAGATGAGCAAGATGCTTAGCAAACGCGCCAAAAAACAGTGGGAAAATCCAGAATATAAAGAATTTATGACAAGTAAGTTTTTAGAATTCTACAATAGCAACGAAAACTATAGAAATGAAAGCGCTTCAAGGTTGCAGAAAGCGCAAAAAGAATATTGGTTAAGTAAAGAGAATCGAAAATTACAGTCAGAAAGAGTAAAACAATTTTTTGCCAATAGTCCGGAAGCTAAAGAAATTTTGCGTAAATTTTCACAAAATGAATGGCAAAATAAGGATTTGCTGAAATGGAGAAGTGAAAAAACTAAAAAACAATGGACCCCGGAGTTTAGGGAAAAAAGAATTTTTGCCTACAATCAAACATATCTAAACAAAGCATTAAAGGCTTTGCGCGACATATATGAAAAAACCGGTAAAGTTGATTTTACCGAATACAATATTTTTAGAAAATCAAAGCAAGATAAAAGCCTGATTAAGCCGGAAACTATTGTTGAAAGATTTTTTGGCGGAAATGTTAAAAAACTTGAAGATGCGGTTGTGAACTTTAACCATAAAATTAAAGCCATTGTTCCAATGTTTGGGAAAATGGATGTCTACGATTTGGAAGTGAAAGAAACTCATAACTTTGCTTTGGCTAGCGGGGTGTTTGTTCATAATAGCGGAAAACAAGGACGCGACAGAAGAACGCAAGCTATCTTGCCGTTGCGAGGAAAAATTTTGAACGTGGAAAGGGCGCGTCTGGACAAAATTTTGGCTTTTGAAGAAATCAAATTTTTGGTTATCGCTCTCGGCACGGCAATTGGAGACACTTTTGATATTTCAAAACTTCGCTACCACAAAATAATCATTGCAACCGATGCCGACGTTGACGGCGCGCACATCAGGACTTTGCTTCTGACTCTTTTCTACAGGCATTTCAAACCGCTGATTGATGGAGGCTTTATTTACATCGCCCAGCCGCCGCTTTATAAAATAAAAAAAGGCAAGGAAATTTTTTACGCTTACAGCGACGAACAGAAAGCTAAAATTTTAGGAAAGGATGCCGACGGGGCGGCTGAAGCGGAATCATTGTCAGAAGGAGAAGAAACTACCGAAGAAAACGCCGAAGAAACCGGAGGCGAAAACGATAAAAATCCAAAAGCTCCAAAAATTTCAATCCAAAGATACAAAGGTCTTGGAGAAATGAATCCGGAAGAACTTTGGGAAACGACTATGGATCCGGCAAAACGCGTCCTTAAAAGAGTTACGGTTGAAGACGTTCAAGACGCGGACAGGGTTTTTGATGTTTTGATGGGAACCGATGTGGCATCAAGAAAAACATTTATTCAGACGAATGCGGTAAAGGCTAATATAGATATCTAAGATTGAAGTATGAATTATGAATTATGAATTATGAATTATGAATAAAAACTGCCGCGACCGAAGGTCGCGGCAGTTTTTATTCATAAAATTTTAGTTGATTACGTAAATTACCGCGTTTGGATACCAGCCGTTTAAATACGCATCAAACTGGCATTCTTGTTTCTTTACGCCAGTTTCAGTTGTATTCAAAAATAAAATGTTTTTTCCCAAACAAGTCCCTTCATGCCCGCTATACGGACTAATCCAGCCGGAATCAAAATTGTTTACGTAAAGATACCAATATGGATCAGTAACACCCGCTTGACCGTGATTGCCTTTTATTCCCGACGGATCAATAGGAAGAACCGGAATATACGGAGAAAGAATGGTTTGGAGAAACAGCCAGTCATTGGCTCCGGCGCCGTACCATGATGTAAAATAATCTCCAACCGGATAGTTAGCGCTATGGTCTGATGAATACATAATAAGTGCGTTTCGGATCTGCACCATATTCTGCATTCTTAAAGAATCTCTGCCTTTCGCTCTGGCGGAATTCAATGATGACAAAACCACCGCCGACAAAAGGCCGATGATGGAAATGACCACTAGTAATTCAATGAGGGTAAACCCCGTAGTGAAATTTCGGCTTTTGCTTAATTTTTTCATAAGATTAGTTATATGTTGAATACTTGTTATTGATTTTTATTTTGACTATCTATAGAAAATTTTGTCAGCAAAAAATGAAGCCGAAATTCTACTAACGGGGTAAAACCCTTATATGGGGTTTTATAAAAATTCATAAAATATTGAAAAGGTTAACCGTCACCACAATTCTATAACACTTTATGATTTTTTCTCAATTTCTTCTGTGAACATCTTTACCACCTCTTCGGAGGAAAATTGTCCCAAGTTTCCTTTTTCTCGGTTTTCCAGCGTAATTTTTCCGGCTTCAATGTCTTTGTCGCCGATAACAATCCAATAGGGGATTTTTTGGACTTTGGCGACGCGGACTTTTTTGCCAAGATTTTCATCGTTAATGTCCAATTCTGCTCGAATACCGGCCTTTTTTAAAACTTCAAAAACTTTTTTGGAATACTCATTGTGAGAATCTCTGACTGGAATAACTTTTACTTGAACAGGCGAAAGCCAAAGGGGAAAATTACCGGCATAGTGTTCAATCAAAATACCCATGAATCTTTCAGGCGAACCGATAATCGCTCTGTGGACCATAACCGGCGTCTTTTCTTTGCCATCTTTGTCCGTGTACTTGAGCCCGAATCTTTCCGGCATTATGAAATCAAGCTGGATTGTAGAAATTTGCCACTCTCGGCCGATTGAGTCGGTGGTGATAATGTCCATTTTTGGCCCGTAAATGGCCGCTTCGCCAATGCCGACAAAATACTCAATTTTATTTTCTTTAAGTATTTCTTCCAGCAGCTTCTGGGATTTTTCCCAGACTGCGCTGTCGCCAAGATATTTTTCTTTCTTAGTTTCGTCCCAAAGCGAAAGACGGATTTTATATTTCATTCCGTATGTTTTTAGAGCTCTGTTTATGATGCCGAGGACTAAATTAAATTCTTCTTTGATCTGATCTTCGCGGCAAAAAGAATGTCCGTCATCCTGGCAGAATGAACGAAGGCGGGTTAGTCCGGAAAGCTGACCCGGTTTTTCATCTCTGTAAAGATTGGCGAAATCGGCAATACGAATCGGCAAATCTCTGTAGCTTCTTCCTTCCGAAGCAAAAATTTGAGTATGCTGGGGGCAGTTCATCGGCTTCAAGAAGTATTCCTCCTTGGTGTATTGCGAAGAAACTTTGAACATATCTTCTTTGTATTTTTCGTAGTGGCCGGAGACTTTAAAAAGTTCGGCGCGGTTCATATTTGGAGTGTGGACTTCCTGGTAGCCGATTCCTTTTTGCAGTTCATTGCAAAAATTTATAATTTCCCTGCGCAAAGTCGCGCCCTTGAAAGTGTAAAGAGGCAAACCGGAACCAACCAGTTCCGAAAAAACAAACAATCCCAATTCTTTCCCGAGCTTTTTGTGGTCTCTTTTTTTAGCTTCCTCCATCTGTTTTTCATAATCCTCTAGTTCTTTTTTGGAGCCGAATGCCAGTCCATAAATTCTGGTTAGCATTTTATTTTTTTCATCGCCTCGCCAATAAGCGCCGGCAGTTCTTTGAAGCTTCCAGCCGTCTTTTGGAATTTCTTTTGCGGATTCAACATGTCCGCCTCTGCAAAGATCAATGAAACCAGAATTATGAATTATGAATTTTGAATTATGATTAAAGTCGGATTTTGAAGGATCACCATCTTTGGGGCCGGAGTAGTAAAGAGTGATTTTCTCGCCCTTGTCGGCAAGTTCGTTTATAAGTTCAAGTTTGTAAGGATTTCCGGTGAAAATTTTTCGAGCTTCATCTGCCGTCACTTCAATTTCTTTAAAAATTTCCCAAGATTTCACGATCTCTCTCATTTTCTGCTCAATTTTTCCTAAATCTTTGTCTGAAATGGGCGAGAGAAGTTCGAAGTCGTAGTAAAAACCGTTTTCAATAACGGGGCCGATTGTCGGCTTGGCTTCAGGATAAATTTCAATGACAGCCGCCGCCAAAAGGTGGGCGAGAGAATGGCGAATTTTTTCAATGTTTTGCATTCATATATAGTAGCAATTTTAATAAGTTTTATCAAAGAGCATTGACATTTGCTTATGGAGTAGTAACCTTTTGAAATCTGGCCGTGGTAGCCAGTGCACAAAACTCTCATAATCGGACGAGAAATTCGATTGTGAGGTAAACAAAAAACAAAATAGAAAAAAGGTAACCTCATGAACAAAACAGAAAATGAGCAACCCGGAGTCGCTAGCCAGACGCTAGTTACGGAAGCAGACTTGGAGAAAAGCCGACAATTTGAGACTTTTAAGTCAAGAATTGTGGCAAACATTGGCCAAGTTCATTGGCCGGCGAAAGTTCAACAGTACATTATTGAACGGTCAGATTTGATACCGCATGCTCTCAAACATGGGTTTCAAACTACGGTGGTGGAGAATCCGGAAGAAGCCTGTCGGCATCTGGAAAACATCATTTGGCATTTCAATGAAGATGATTTGTTTCGGTATTCGGATCGAAAAACTCCTATGTTTAAATGGACTTTTGCAAAAGCCAAATGCCTTCTAATTTGGGTTTTGCGACAATCCAAAGGTTTGGTTGAGGAAGTAGTACTGCATTCTCCACCTGATCCTGCTGATGATGGTTTTGACAGTCCGATAGCCCAAGTGTCCGGTTGGATTCTCGATGCTTTGGGCAGGTCAGATTCAAAGTACAATTTTTGCTTTGTGGCATTGGGGCTTGGTATGTTGCTAAACTTCAATCCCGGTTCATCGCAGTCTTCCATCGGTCCTGGTACCGTTTGGCATTTTTATCTTACTTTTCGAGACCATAACGCTCAAAAAGCTCGGCGCCTTTTTTGGAGAGACGCAATGATCGGAGTTCAGGAAATGATGTCTTCGGAATTTAAACCGAAACCTTAGTTTCTTTTTTTAGAATAGTCTCGCGCGGCGTGTAATCACGTCGCGTTTTTTCTTAATATTGGTTTTTGAATATTGAATATTTAGCAAGTATCGGCGATTGCCGCTACTTGCTAAATTGGTCTAAAAATTTAACAAAAAAATAAAAGTATTTAAGAATGCGGCCGCATTCTTAAATACTTTTAGTAAATTGAAATCAAGAACAGAATTAAAGATAATCCGAAAACGCCGGCAATGAGAAAAATCGTTGGTTTTTGCGCTTTTTTATAAACTTCAAGCTCCAAAACTCTGTTTTTACTCGGCATCATAAGAGAGGGAATTACTTCATCCAGCAAAAGTCCCCAGCCTAAGCCCATAAGAGAAATTGAAAAAATATTTTTTTGCCAAAATAAAAACGCCATTGAGGAAATGAAAATAAAAATAATGCCCCAATGTCCATGGTGAATTTGCAAGCCTGTTTTTTCCCGAAGCTCGGTTTTCAAAAAACTTTTATAAGAAAAATAATATTTGGTTCTTTGATAAATTGATGGGCAGATGAGAAAAATAGCAAAGGTAAGAAAAGAAAAAGTATTCATTTTGATGGTTTGTTTGCGATTAAAATTATTTACAGGCTTTAATTTTAACACGATAACTAAGAAATAATAAATCGCATTCATTTTTTAGATGACGGAGTTTTTATTGCAATGTTTTTAATTTTTAATATGTTTTTTCAACTCTCCAATAAGAAACGATCGTTTCTTATTGGAGAGTTGAAAATTTAGGCAATCAATTTTTACTGATTACTTCTTAAACTAGTTCCTTCACCTTCTCCGCAATAATGCTCACCTCTCCGTTTCTTTTTGAAATTCGGCCTTTAATGGCGATGCATTTTTCCGGCATAAGAAGATTTTTGAACTCATTGAAAACTTTTGGAAAAAACACCACTTCAATTGATCCGGTCAGGTCGGCAACTTTTCCGAACATCATCGGATCGTTCTTTTTTGTGATTATCTGTCGGGCTTCTTCTATGAGTCCGCCGATAACCACAATCATTCCTTCTTGCATAGTTTCTCTGACTTTGCTGATATTGACTTCGCGCTTTTCCAAAACATTTTTAAATTTATCAAGCGGATGTCCGGAAATATAAAGTCCTAAAAGTTCTTTTTCCCAAGCCAGTTTTTCGGTGGCGGTGGCCGGTTCGGCTTTCTCAAGGCGAAGCGAAGGCAGGCTGGATGTATTGGACATTAAACCAAAAAGAGAATCCTGATTGTCCGGAGACTTCGCAACTTCTTTGTTGTATGCCAAAAGATTTTCGGTGTTTGCAAGCATTGCGCCGCGCTCGCCAAAATCGTCCATTGCTCCGCATTTTACCAGAGCTTCCAAGGATTTTTTATTAAGATTTTTATCTTTAATTCTTTCCAAAAAATCAGCCAACGATTTAAATTTGCCGTTTTGTTTGCGTTCATCAATGATTGATTTCGCAATGCCTTCGCCAAAGTTTTTTATAGTGGTCAGCCCAAAACGGATGCGAGAGGTGGCCGCTGGCAATTCGCCCGCTCCTACGGGTGAATTGCCGGCGGCTTTAACTACCGTAAAATTCTCAAAGCTTTCATTTATTGACGGAGGCAAAACCGGAATGTTCATTCTCTTGCATTCGGCGATTATTTCTCCGATTTTTTCCACATCTCCGGAATCCGCCGTCAGAACCGCTGTCATATAAATGACAGGGAAGTTGGCTTTCATAAATGAAGTCTGATAAGCCACTCGGCCATAGCTTGCGGCGTGGGAATTATGGACAATAATGTCGTTGGCGACAAAATTATGAAATTCCGGCACCGTAATATCGTAAGTCATTTCTTTTCCGGTTTTTCGTATAGACACAATTTCATCCCAATAGATGTCAGATTCGGCATACTGTAAAATTTCTTTAGAACCCAAATAATTCCCAATAATTTTCACAACTTCTCTTTGATAGCCAATCTTTTTTTTATCGTAAGAAAAAAGACGAATAGCTAAATCTGTTTCTTCCGCTATTTTTTTTACCGATATGTTCTTCTTTAACATCTCGGCTCTGATTATTTTAAGGATGTCCGACGGTACCGTGTCTTTTGTGCCGCGGGCGGCAACTGCCGGTATTTTTTCCATAAGACCAGCCAATTTTTCCATTTCTCTTTTTTTATTTCCAATCAGGGAAGAACCGATAGCGTTCCAAAAACGTCGCAAGTTTTCTCTGTGACAGACGATAATTGCATATCCGATTTTATAACCGCCTTTATACTTGAATTTCTTAGTATGTATGGATGACATAATACCGAAACGAAGCAGAAGATGCGCGACTTGCTCAGCAAATTTTTCAGAGCTTGTGGCGTAATAGACTTGCTGGTTTTTTAAGCTGACACAGCCGTCGCCTTGCCACATTTTTCCAAGCAATATGGACAAAGATTTTTTATCCCATTCAAACACTGTTTCAGGTATGAATTTTTCAGTCGCTTTTTTATAAATTAAACCAAGTTCCGATATCCATTCATAAAGCGAATTGCCATTTTTAGGATTTATTTGACCGCAGTAAACCGCCATTGTTTTTTTATTGCTGTCTATGGTGCATTTTGAATTTCCAAAACATAAAGCGCTTTTAATAAAATCTTCAACCTCGTCTCTTTGCGATGAATAAAAATATATTCCGTGAGGATGGCAAAAATTTCCTTCAGAAAGCAAATATCCCAGCACGGCGGCTTTTTTTTGTTCATTTTTTCTGCCGGCGACAAGTTCAAGCGTGCGGGCAATGGCAATTCGATCGCCTTCTTTCAGCATTTCCAAATTTTTCCAATCAAATAGCGTCAAAAATGGATGATTGGCAGTAGCGCGAATTTTTCTTCCGGTTTTCGTAGTCAATTCAAAAACATCTTTCAAGCCATTTTCCATTACCTTGCTGATTCCGCGTTTTTCAATTTTCCAATTTTGATTTTTAGACAAAACGGAAACACTTGGCGTCTTTGTGAAAATTTCTTTAATAGTCAAAACTTTTCCCGTTTTTGCGTCAATTATCTTGGTATCACCGGTTAAACATTTGTTAAAACCGTAAGCGGCAAACGGTTCAATCAGTGTCCAAAGCTGTTGCGCTTTCTTTTCATCCATTCCGTTTTTGATGAGGCCATCGTGCAATTTTTGCTTTTGAGCCTCCATTTCTGCCGGAATTTTTTTGCCCATAGCTTTGCGAAGCTTGTCGGCTTCCAGCCAAGAGTAGCCGGCCAATTTTATGGCGATAAGCATAACGTCGTCTTGATAAGTGATGACGCCGAAGGATTGGTCCAAAATATCTTTCATCCTCGGATCCAAAAATTTCACCAATCGCGGATTATGTTTTCTTTCAATATATTGCGGAATGGATTCAATGGGACCCGGGCGATAAAGAGCGACCATTGCGTTTATATCATGAATGGTGCTTGGACGAAGGTCTTTTAAATATTTGGTCATACCGGAACCGTTCAGCTGAAAAAGGCCGATAGTTTCGCCTTTGGCCAGCATTTCAAAAGTTTTTTTGTCGTCAAGCGGAATGTTTTCAATATCAATTTTTTTATTTTCCAATTTTTCTACAAGAGAAACGGCATCGGCCAAAATTGAAAGGTTTTTAATTCCCAGAAAATCAAATTTCAAAAGTCCGGCGTCTTCAACGGCGTGCATATCGTATTGCGTGATGACTTTTCCGCCTTTGGGATCCATCTGAACCGGGGTGTAATCGGTGAGCGGGGTTGGCGCAATAACCACTCCGGCGGCGTGCACCGAAATATGCCGAGCGCATCCTTCGATTTTTTTGGCCATATCAATAATAGTCTCCACATCTTTTTCTTTTTTATAAATTTCCGCGAGTTCCGGAACCATTTCTAAGGCTCTGTCTATAGACATCGGAAACCCTTGAGAGCCCATTGGAATTAGTTTGGAAATCCTGTCGCCGATGGCATATTCAAAACCTAGAGCGCGAGCCACATCGCGCACGCTTCCGCGCGCCATCATCGTTCCAAAAGTACCGATCTGCGCCACTTTGTCCGCGCCATATTTTTGCTTGGCGTATTCAATCATTTCGTCGCGCCTGTTGTCGGCGTAGTCCATATCAATATCGGGAGCCGAAGGACGTTCGGGGTTCAAAAATCTTTCAAAGGGCAGTTTGTATTCAATGGGGTTTATATTTGTAATTCCAGCGAGATAAGTGACGATTGATCCGGCTACCGATCCTCTGATGGTGGTCAAAATGCCGTTTTCGTGGGCATGACGAAGAAGGTCGCTCACGGTTAAAAAATATGTGGCGTAACCTTTGGTTTTGATGACCGAAAGCTCGTATTCAATGCGGTCCAAAACTTCTTTTGTTTCTTGAAGCCCGCGTTTTGCAATGCCTTCAAAAACTGTTTTTCGCAAAACGCCGTCATGAGTTTCTCCGGCAGGTAATTTATAATCGGCAAAAACCCATTTGCCGAGTGTCAATTCCACATTGCACATCTCGGCAATTTTTTCGGTGTTTGAAATGGCTTCCGGAATGTCTTTGAAAAACTTTTCCGCTTGTTCGCCGGAAATGAAAGTGAAATCGCCTTCACCTTCAAAAGTGTTTCGCTCGTTCAGTTCGGCGTTTGTATTTACCAAAGTCAAAGTGTCGCGCGCTTTTCTGTCTTCCGGATCAAGATAATAGACATCATGAGCGGCAACCAAAGGAGTTTTTGTTTTTTGGGCGAATTTTATAATTTTGGCGCGAAGTTTTTGCTGGTCTTCAATTTCAGGATGATGGGTGAGCTCAAGGAAAAAGTTTTCTTCGCCGAAGTTTTTTTTGTAAAACTCAACAATCTTTTCCGCTTCAGCTTCTTCGTCTCCGCGGATCTTTTGAGATATTTCGCTGTTCCAAGCCGGTGAAATGGCAATCAGTCCGTCGTGATATTTTTCCAAAAGTTCCTTGTCAACGCGCGGTTTGTAGTAAAATCCTTCCAGATGGGAATCGGTTACAAGTTTTATCAAATTTTTATATCCGGCCAAATTTTTTGCCAAAAGCACCAGCCGTGTTCGGCGATTATCAACACCGGCTTGTCTGTCTTTTCTTCCGCGTATAGCCATATAAAAATCAACGCCTAAAATCGGCTTAATTTCGGCTTTTTTGCAGGTTTTATAAAACTCAATGGTTCCATACATATTGCCGGCGTCGGTCAGCGCGAGCGCTTTCATTCCGCACTTTTTTGCTCGGGAAACCAAATCGTCAATTTTGGGCAAGGCGTTTAAAAGAGAATAGTGGGAATGGACGTGTAAATGTATAAAATTTGACATAATTGTAAACAGTTAGAGCTTTAAACGGAAGTGGTTACATTATATACTTAACTTGCGGAAAATCTAAACGTAGATTTGCATAAAAATATTAAATCCGAATGTTTTGATGAGAATTGAATTTTTAATGTAAAATTTAAATATCAAAAATCAAAATGACAATTGAAAATTGACAATTCTGATTGTCATCCCCGCGAAGGCGGGGATCCAGATTAATTACTGGATTCCCGTATTCACGGGAATGACAGAGTACTGTCAATTTTAAGATTTTACATTGTTCACCCTATACACTTTTTCACAGATATTAATTTAGTAATAAGCAAATAAAATTTTGTTTAAACCATTACTTTAGAGAATAAATGTCTATTCGGTAAAAAAGTGTTCAGGGTAAATTTTCCATTTTGATTTTTGCATTTTAATTTATTTTTCACCATATGTTCAACAAAGGAAGAAATAATTTTGGTTTCACATTAATTGAACTCCTCGTTGTCATCTCCATCATCGGCCTTTTGTCGGCGGTGGTTTTGCAGTCACTAAATTCGGCAAGGGGAAAGGCTAGCGACGCCGCCAGAAAGGCCACCATTCGCAACATTCGGAGCGCTCTTTTTATGTTTTATGACAAAAACGGCAGAATGCCTAACAATTATTATGTTGGTGCCGCCACTTGTGATCAAAACAATGACAGCGATGTTGTTGCCAAGGCCGCGGCTTATAATACGAGTATGACAGAACTTGTGACTGCCGGTTTTTTGCCCTCAGTGCCAAAATCTCCAAATGCTTCCGGAGCCTATTGTTACTATAATTATGGTCCCGGCAATGATCAGGGGGCAATGTTTGTAACTATTATGGAATCGGAACCGCCTTCTCTGGCTTACCCGGGAACATGTAGACCGGCGCCTGCCGGATCTTTGAATTGGTGCACGCAGGATTTAAATAATTGGTATTGTTCGTGCAATCCGTATTAGAATAAAATCACAAATTACAAATTACCCGCCCGCCTTGTTTCGCCAACTTTTGATTTTGAAATTCTGTTATTAATAAATTAAATTTCCTTGCTTTTGATGACCTTTTTAATTAACAAGGCGAAACGGGCAGGCAAATTACAAACAAATTCCAATTATCAAAATTCTAAATTCTAAACAGGAATTTGTTTTGGTTTGTAATTTTGGATTTAGAATTTAGATATTGTTTGTAATTTGGTGCTTGTGATTTGTAATTTCCCCATCTATTTTTAATTTTAAGAAAAAATGAAAAAAACAAACAGAATTAAAAATCTCGGGTTCACTTTAATAGAATTATTGGTCGTCATCTCCATCATCAGCCTTTTGTCGGCGGTGGTTTTGTCGGCATTGAACTCGGCTAGAGCGAAGGCGAGAGACGCGGCCAGAATATCCAGCTTAAAAGAATTTGAAAAGGCTCTTTTGATGTGTTACGACAAAATTGGTTCTTATGCAATTCAAGGGGAAATAACATTGGATACTCCTTGTTATAGAGAGCCGTTAAGCGATTTAAACTTTTTAGACGGCGATTTTGCCGGAGACGGTTGGAGGCAAAAATGCGGAGAATTTATGAAAACGCCTCCATCAGATTTATCTTTATCGTATGATAACTCAATTCATGTTTCAGACGATTATCAGCATTTTGTTTTACTGGCGCAACTTGAGACAAGCCAATATGCCATGACAAATGCCGCCGTTACAAATTTTATTCAATCCACGATAGGCGATACAGGCTGGACTCAATGTGCTGAATATAATTATGTAATAGGGCAGTAGAAATGTTTCCCTGCTTTTTTCACAAGTTTTTTAAAAAGTTACCCGCTTTTTAGGAAATAATATTAAAAATCAAAAGTCCTGTCTGTTTAAGGCGGACGTGGCTTTTTTCGTGTTTTTAAGAGCTTATCCACTATCTAATGCTCGACTTATTTTTATTTATATAAGTAGCTAAAGCTTATATTTTGTCTTCACTCGGACGAAATGCAAAGTCAGAACTTTTCATTTCGCTCCTCGCTAGCCAAAATAA
>Ga0172379_10004737_pt1 | contig 19700 bp, 11 predicted proteins | sample GrowelOW334metaG_FD_119756 | JGI IMG/M metagenome (GOLD analysis project Ga0172379, IMG submission 119756) | Groundwater microbial communities from an aquifer near a municipal landfill in Southern Ontario, Canada - Groundwater well OW334 metaG | ecosystem: Environmental > Aquatic > Deep...
AACATTGACGTTATTCAGGGTCTCTTGAGTCGGTTCAAGCGAGAACCACGGGTAAGGACTGCTGATAGCGTCATTCAAAAGTTCATAATATGGAATCGGGCCGGTCTTGTAATCCGGGTCATACTTTCCGACTAATATCACCGACCGGCTTTGCGGATCAATAAATGCGTACTTCAATATATTAATGTCCGAAAGCCTGCGTTTTGCTGAACTCGAAACAACGCCCGCAGCAGGCTTTTCCTGAGCTTCAACGGAAATATCATTTGACTGGCCGCCTCGACGCACTGTGACTTTAAATATTTGGCCTGTAGTAATTACCGATAGAACCTTTTGCAGATCGCTAACGGATCTCACCGGCAATCCATTGATTCCTGTGATAATGTCGCCCGCCAGAATCCCGGCCTGATACGCTGGAGACTCTGCCGCGACATCAGTTGCCAAAACGCCTTCCACGCCCCAATCGCGCGGCGCGTCCTTCATCCCTATCCCAAGCCATGGGCCTTTCTGTTGAGCTCCTCCTCCAGCCGTGCTCAGAGTCATTTCCTGCCCGTCCCTGACGATCCCTATGTCCGTCGTCTTCCCCATATTATTGCTCATAGCGATAATTCGCATATATTTGCCGGCGTCGGCAACGCTGGAAATCCTATTCCCGGCTATGATGACAATGATGTCGCCATACATCAGCCCGGCTTTCTCGCCGATTCCACCCGCTTCGACATTCGTCACCAACGCGCCCATGATCTGCGAATTTCTGGGAACATCGGATATGGTTATTCCCAACGGGATTGGCGTTCCGCCGCCGACCGGCGCGAAGCGTTCGCGGCGGTTTTGCCCGAAACAGAATGCCGGATACAAACTCGTTAATGCCATCACTAAAACAATGATGTTAAAAAGCGTCTTTCGCATGTTGTCACCTCAATAACATTATAATCTTTAACGCGAATAATAATTGAAATGAAATATTTAGCGCAATGATATAAATATTGATTAATTGTCCAAAAGAATAAATCGCTATTTCGCTCTTACGCAACCGATATGCTATAAACGCGCGACTTGCATTCATTGCCGGATCAAGAAAATTGTAACGTTAAATCGCAATGTAATTGTAAATATTATTTGAGAAAACCAGAATCCTGATCAAACTTAAACTTCAGATTTAAGTACGGCCCCTTGCCCCAGTAGTCGTCGCCTAACAAATCAGAATCGAAATTGTCGAAACTGTACCCGAGAGATAGCCACAAATCTTTGCGCAATCTGAATCCAAACTCCGCCATGCCGCCGTTCGATTCGGCGCCGACTGCATGCGACGCCATCACTCGATATTCCGCCGCGAAGTCGAGTCGTTTTGTTAAAAGCAAACTGATTCTTCCCGAAGCTAAATCAGTGTATGATTCAAGAGAACTGTTTCGCGCCATCTTTCCTGCGTATTTTCCTGAGACCTTCAGTCTGTTCATCCATTTGTTTGAATCAGCGCTTTCCCGATTTCTTATGTCGGACATAATCATAATCCGCATCCATCTGTCAGAATTGCGAAGTACCTGTTTCCCCTCTCCGGATGAGAAATCCATCATTGTCGCAGGTAAAAGAGTTGCAACAATATTACTGGAATCATGAGGCGCCTGTGGTGGAGAAGAAAGAATCTTCAGATTCTTCGTCGCCTGATATATCGTCTCAATTGAGAAAATGAAAGCGTTTGGAGTAGCGTTGTAAAGGACAGGGGAACTCCTGTCGCCTTTTTGTTCAAATCTCATGAAAGTGTTCAGCTTATTATTATCGACAGGCCTGTAAGCGAATCCGAGCATGGTGCTTGTAGACGTCCTGTTGGAAGCGCCCGGCTGCCTGATGTTGTAATATCTTTGCTTCAGGAGTCCGGAAAAATCATAGTTCAATTTGAATCCGATTCCGAACTCGGCCAGACGTGACGATTCGCTCGTCGTATCCCGGTATTCGAACCGATTCGTCAGTTCGAACGATTTGCCGGGCAAATATTCCGTCGAAACTGCGTACGAGAAAGCGTCCGGTTCGCCGAGTCGTTCTTCCCCGCTGACTGTTTTCAAATTTTCCACTCTAATATTTCCGACAAGATTCTTGTTGAAAGAGAATTTATTTCGAAGCCCGATCGCCTGTTGGAGACGCGCACCAGCGCCGCCACCTTCGAGCCGGTACTCATTAAACGCCGATGTGCTTCTTGTTACCTGCGACTCCACACCCAGCATTGTCCGGTTTCCGGCGCGTTCCTCGAAGCTCCAATACTCTTGTCTCAGATAAAAGTGGTTTGACTGCGTCAGCCGGTAGTCCAGCCCGACCGTACTCAGGTTGTTCCGATTATATTGTATGTCCTGCTGATGTTCGGCATTCAGTGATAACTTCGGGCTGACCCGTTTTTCAATACCGAGTTTGATAGCCGTCGTTTTAGCTGGCGTATCGTCGCTGTTGTCGAATGGATAGCGTGCTATCAGAGGCGGCGCAATTGTGAACCTGTCGTTTGAGCTTTCGCTTAGTAGTTCGGCCTTCAGAAGCGATTTATTTCCTTCTTTCCGTAACCCGATGGAAGCCAGCTTGTGGCTCATGCTGTTTATCCTGTCGTTCTCTATAAAATATTTCCCTGTAAGTTTAACCTTTTCGCTGCGCTTAAAATTCAATTCGAAACCGCGTTTTGTCATCCCGCGTTGTGAATCGACCGCGGAAATATTTCCAAAATAATCGCCCGTCTTTTTGTAATACGCCGAGTAATCCAGCCTGTCTCGGAACTTGCCCTTGATCTCGGCAAGCCCGCCGTTTCCGCTTTTCGACGTGTACGCGCTCCCATCGATAAACAGCGAATCGGTTCTGAACGCTTCAACTCGGAGTTTCGCTTTACTCGCAAACTGAAAAGTTGCGTCCGCGCCGCGAAGGCGGAAATCGCCTGCTTCCTTTTCCTCGGTAACGCCGGTGATTCCCAGAGTCAGCTTCCGCGAAAGAGCGTACGAGCCGCGACCGCCGTAAGTCTGATAATTTTTCCCGGTCCCGGCGCTTTCATAACTTGCGATTATGAAAACAGGGTTCATATCTTCGTCGTAACTCGGAACCGCTTCCTTAAACAGAATCAGGCCTCTGTCGTAGTCGATTGTGTAATCCGACCAGCGGGCCATATTTTTTCTCGCCAGAACAGTTTCAGGCCTTCTCAGGTCGCGCGTTTCGATGGACACCATATCACTTCCGTCCAGGACGGGCGCCTGTGTCAGATAGTAATAGCCGGAGATTCCGGTCGCCTTAATCGCATCCACGACCTGTGTCTGATTTGTTTCGCTCGTAAATGCGGTGAGTTTGTACTTTTGCGTCTTAATATCTGTTTTGAATCCGTTGAAAGTCCTCGAATATGCGCCGAGCTTTGTGTCCGTTAATCCCGTCTGGTAGTCGCCGTAAAGCAAACTTGACTTTCGCCTGTCAAGCCGCATGTAAAGCTTCGTCTGAGAACGGGCTTCATTCGAAAACTCGCTCTCATCGCCGTACAGGGGATATTTATCCTCGGCTGCAACATCGCCGTCCGATTGCATCATCAAGTCGTTTCGCTTCTTCTTTTTCGAGTCGTATGTCGCGGTGAGCAAGGTGTCGTTCGCAATTTTCTTCTTCGCGAAGAATGCGCCGCGCGCGTCGCTGTATGAGCCGTCGTCGAACCGTCCGTTTTTCCTCAGGTAGTCGAGGCCGCCCTTGGATTTGCCGCTTCCGAGTTTGAACTCACCTACTCCGAACATTATGGAATCAAGCAAATTAGCATAGAAGAATATTTTTGCTTCGCCTTTGATATTTTCCATAGATGCCGTAATGTCAGCATCTCCCGGTTCGAGCGGTGATCTGAGCATGATTTCCGCGACGCCGCCGCGCAGAAAAACCCGCGTGTCCGTTTCAGCTCCGTTGGCAATCCCACCCGATATCGTTCCGGCCGTCACCGAGACAGTTGCAAGCCCGGAGTAAGACAGCAGCGCGCCGTTTTTGTCGAACACCTTGATTGTTACATGAGTGAGCGTGCTCCCGTCGGCGGGAATTTCATTCTTTTCCGGCACCACCACTATGCTTGCCGGTGCGCCTCCAACTGTCACTGTTATCTTTTTTGAATCGGTTACATTCCCGTCGGCGTCAGTTGACTCCGCACGAATCTTATTCTTCTCACCGCCTATTAAATCGAGGCTTATATATTCATATATCACGACACTGTTCTCTGAATTAGCAACCGTACGTCCGATCTGCTTGCTGCTGATCGGCTTTTCATTAATCCAGAGATTTACCTTCGATCCGAGTTTGGTTTTAACAATAATATCTAAACTTCCCGCCCCGACCATTCCGCCGTCATCCGGATAAATAAAACCAAGCTCCGGCGTCATATCAATAATTTTCTCTTCGAGTGCCTCGCCCGGATCATTAGAAGAACGAACTTCCTCGTCGGCAGACCCGTCTCCAGGGCCAATTTCTATCGTCTGACTATTTGATTCGCCGGTCGCGCTCTCCTTTTTCCGAATCCGTTCAGAGCCTTGATTCATTCCCCACAGTTGTGTCGTTTTGGCAGCCCCCGAAGCCGATGTAACCTGCCGCCCGCGAACTATCGCCGCAAAATCCGCGGTGGCCAATCCACCCGGCATGAGTTCAACCAACTGCGTCGATTCCCTTTCTTCGGACCTTGTAACTCCAGCCACAGTCGGTTCCATTCCGGCGGGCAGCGTCTCCTCCGCAATTTTAATAACATGCGTTCCGGCCGGAATTCCTGTAATTGAGTATTTTCCCTGCTTATCGGTCACCACTCGACCGCCGTTCTCAAGATAAAGTGTTACATTTTTCAGTCCGGTTTCGCCGTTATTCTGAATACCGTCGCCATTCCAATCCGCGAACACCTTCCCAATAATTGTTCCATTGGAAGTAAAAACGCCTTCTTTGATTTTGACGGTGAAGTATGCGTTGTTTGAAACAACCGTGCGCGGCCCTATAAAACCTGATGCAACGGCGATATTTTTGCCGTCACCGCGAACGCTGTCCGGACCAACCGCAGCGCTGTAAACTATCTCGGCGGATGCGCCCGGCAGCAACCCATGAATGCTCCAACTCACCGCCCTGCTTTGCCCCGCGCCCGCCGGATCGACCGAGGCGACTCCGTTGATGCGCGTGGAACCGGATAGATATTCAATCCCGTGCGGCATTGTATCGTTCACCGACAAATTGAATACCGCAGCTGAGCCGCGATTTGTTACAGTAACGGTGTACTGAACTATATCACCGATATAAACAATTTTCCTTTCCGCCGTTTTCGTGACTGCCAGTAGTTCCATCTGCTGCGGGTCCACCGGGATGTCAAGATTCAACGGCTCCATTCCCGCGACAAGCGTGAACACTTCTCTTCTGGATCCGACACCGATCACAAAACCCGGTGGCAACTGAGCGTCTGGAACGATTGACGGGAACGTGAATTTCGGCCCCGGATTCACACTAAAATAGTATCTTCCGGGCCGCACGAACCTGAACGCAAAGAAACCTGTTTCATCCGTGGTGGCGGCCGGATTCGTATCGGTCGGCACCGGCAGCTTTGCCACGGTTGCCGGAAGGCCGGTGTCGGCGTCGATGAGGGTCACAACCGCGCCGCTGACCGGCTCGCCAGTCATGGAATTGAAAACAACTCCGAACGGATCTATTAGCGCATCGGCAACAGCCACCGGATATGGGTCGAGCGGATCGGCATAAGTCGCACTGATGTCCGAGTCGACCGTCACCGATATCCTGCCGTCGCCGGGCGCAGCCGGGTCGGCCGTGCTGATAATGCAGCCCCGGAACACGCCTGTGTTCACGTCAGTCTCGGTAAGCGTGACATTTTCCTGGTCGCCGCTTTTCTGATGATAGAGCTCGGTGACAACATTTTCAGCTGCACTGATATTTCTGTTCTGATCGTAATCCGTTACCTGAACGCAAATATTGTCGCCGGTGTGATATACGCGGGCTTCGTTGCCGGCCGGGTCGATGAATTCGATCGCGCCGGGTGTTCTCGATGACACGATGATCTCTGCGGCGCCTGTCTGCCTGTCCACATCGTCGGCATCGACATAAACGACGTTCCCGATTCTTTGCCCCTCCGTCATTGACGCCGCAACCTGCACCGTGATGTGCACCGTTTTTTCGCCGCCGCCCGCGAGCGCGCCGATATTCCAAGCCACTTCTCCGTTTGCATAAACTCCGCCTTCGTCGGCGCTCACGAACGTAGTGTTCGCCGGAATCGGGTCGCTCGCGACAACGTTCGTAATCGGGATAGCGCTACTGTTTCTGATGAAGATGGTAAACACGGCGTTTTCGCCGGCGCGCGCAGGAAGCCCGGTCTTAGTTACGGAGAGGGATGGGTTTCGAACCGTTACAACAACCGCATTTGAAGGCGTTGGAATCAGTTCGTTGCAGATTATCGAACCGATGGCCCTTATCTCTGCTCCTTCCGCCGCGATGGACGACACAGTTACCTGAAATGCGAGTGTGCCTTCGCCTCCGGGCGGGATATCTCCAACCGGCCATGTGATTCGCCTTCCAGCCAAAACACCCCCGCCGGTGATCGAGCCGGCGACCGGCGCCGTGAGGTCCGGCAGATCGATCGCGACAGAGGAGTTTGTAGCCTGCGCGTTGCCTGTGTTCTTGTAAAAGAATGTGTAATCTATCGTTCCATTTCTTCGCACGACAGTCGGCGAAGCGCTGAGAGTGAGCGACAGGCTCGGAGATGTGCCGACAGTCGTGTCTATCGAATCTGACGCATTCGAAGTTACGAAATCGAGCGTGGTATCCGCATGAATCAAAGCGCCCTGCGCGATTGCAGCAGGATCGCCCAATGGATAGTCCGCTGTAGTCTTGACGCGTAGGTCAACCGTAATGGTCGCCTCCGCCCCCGCCGCGAGATTTCCCAGATTCCAGTCCACCGTTCCGCCGCCCGGCCCGCCGGGATCATATGTTCCGCCCCCGCTCGACGAGACGTAAGCTGTATAGCCCGAGAGGTCGAGGCTCAGCGTTACGCCCGTCGCGGCGGCATTTCCGGCGTTCTCGTAGCGGATGGTGTAAATCAGGGAACCGTTCATCGCGACAGGGTCGGTATTCCCGGTTATAGTTACAACCGGTACCGATCCACCAGAGACAGTTGTTGAAACTTGCTCGCTCACACCGGTAAGCGGGTTTCCATTCGCGTCGCTGTAACTTACAGACGCGGTGTTGACGATAAGATATCCTATCGGCGGGCTTGCTCCGAAAGACGTCTGTGCCATGAAAAATGCCGCGGCAACGCAAACCAAGAAGGCTGTGACAAGCCTTCCGGATAATGCGTATTTGTGCCGCGTCGGCAAGCTCATAGGCAAAACCTCAGATTCCCGATCGTTTGATGGTTACTGCTATCAGTTGATCGTCACTGTAAATCTGAGAATCTGCGTGCCGCCCGGCCCGATTGTTATGCTGGTCGAAGTTCCAAGCGCAACATTATTCGACACCGAATCAAAATTTGCGCCGTCTCCATCGTTTGCATCCGTTCTAACTGTAAGGCCGCCAAGGGTCTGGCCGGACAGTAGAGTTCCTAGTTTGTACGTCGTATTGGCTGGAATGTTGTCCGTTATCACAACATTCGTGGCGACGCCCGTGCCGGAGTTGGTTACGGTTATCGTATAGACGAGATCGGTTCCCGGAGGCTGCGTACCGGTGGGGCTTACAGATTTCGTTACCGAAAGAACAGGGGCCGTTACGGTCGTTGTGAACGCCTGCGTGTCGTTCTTCGTTATGTCGTTCGAAGAAGTTGCCGTCACATTAAGTGTGTCTACCGTTCCGTCCGGCGTTCCCGGAGGAATTGTCGCCACCGCAAGAATTGAGATCGTTCCGCTTTGCGGAAGCGATCCGGTGTCCGGCTTTCCGTCGCCGTCAGTGTCGGTGAGCAGATAATCGCCGCCCGTGCCCGGCAGGCCGTCTCCGTCCTGATCTACCCAGAAAACCCATGTCCATCCGACACTCGATGTTGATGTCAAGTCTATGATGTCGTTGGCGTTCCCTTTATTTGTAACTGTGAATTTCTGAACGATCTGGTCGCCGGGGTCGCCCGACAGAGCTGTTGTCAGTGGAGCAATATCTATAGCCGCGGATGTGGCTACGAAGAGAGTATTTCCATTCGATGATATTGTGACCGGATTAGGCCCGGAATTGTAATTCACGCTGGCCTGATTGGTTATCGCTGTTCCAGCCGGCACTCCGGTGTCAACGGTAGCTTGGAACACAACTGTCGCCACCCCGCCTCCGGAATTAATCGTACCGGCGCTGACGGTGATCTCTCCGGCGTTGGTAAAATTATAATCCGCGCCGTCTCCGTCGTTCGTGTCCGTTTTCGGTGTTCCGTTGAAAATTATCGTTCCGGGCACATATGACAAGTTGGCGGGAATCGCGTCCCGCAGCACTACGGTTGTAGCGTTGGTCGAACCGCCGTTTGTTAGCGTGACAGTGTACGTGACAATGTCACCCGGTTTCGGAGATGCCGGCGTATGCGATTTAGCCGCTGTGACCACCGCGGCGGCCACCTGTGTCGTGTACGTGCCGAAGTCTGTCACCGCCCCGTTGTACACTGAAGTGGCGGTGACGGTAATAACCGAAGTGCTCGCGTCCGGCGCGATCACAGCATTCGGTATCGTCACCATCATGAATATGTCGTAATCGTCGTCAGCCGGAACGTTCGGCGCCGAGTACGGCGATGTCATCAGCGGGTCCGTGCCAGCTTCATATATGTGGTTGTTATTTGCGTCGTAATAGAAGACAACTGAGGTCGGAGTCCACCCTGACGATACTACATAGTTAAAACTATAGCTATCCGTTCCGTTGCCCGTGTTGAATATCTGTATCAGATATTGGACAGTTGTGCTGTTGTTTCCGGCGTCAGTAGCCGTCGGCGGGACAATGTCCACTCCCGCGACTTGGCTTACGGTCGTCGTGACCGTGTTCGAGTAAACGCGTGTAAGTGCATTTCCATTGGCATCCTGATAATCAACGTATGCCTGGTTGGAGATAATCGTTCCCGCTGATGTGCCAACCGCAACCACCCGCGTTCCGTAAAGCAGAACCGAGAGCGCCGCGATTGCAAATACCGCCGTCAGCGCTCCGATCCTTTCCAGCTTCATTCTGCTTTTTTCCTTTCTCATATCAGCACCTCTCTCTCTTTTTTTACTTAATTTTTATTTTGAAGCTTACCACGCCGGACTTGCCGGGCTGGACAGTCCGCTTGATAAGCCACTTAATATGGGTGTACATGTCGGGCGAAGCCAGTTTCTCCTCCCCCGTTCCGTCCGCTTTCTTCGCTTTATACTTAACAGGCGCTTTCAGATATGTCTTGCCCCCGTCGATACTGAAAGTTATCTCGGTATCCTTACCCGCCGCCGTTCCCGGGATGTAAACCGTTCCAGCGGGAATAGGATCGACAACCGACACGGATTTAACCGGCGCCGCCGTCTTGTTCGTGTAGGTTATTGTGTAAACGAGCGTTTCGCCTTTCCCGGCTTTTTCGGCAGAAACATACTCGATAACGGTTTTACCGTCCTTCTTCTTTTCCACTTCCTTCTGCGCAGTTATGGCGAGCGAAAGCTGAGCCGCCTTCGGCTTCTCCGCTTTTTCTGCGGCCGCCGCGGGCGCCGAAATCAACACTCCAAGCGCAAGCATTGTAAAAATCAATGCTTCGGCCTGCCTTCTGATTCCTTTTGCTTTCATGTTATCCCCTCCTAATTTATTTGAACTTGGAAATATACTTTTCCTTCATCCGTACCCGAACCGGCAACGCTGTCATCTGGTCCAATATCGCTTATTTTGAAATAAATATTGGCGCCGCTGATTTCCGCGCCGTCGCCGTCCGCGGCATCCGTCTTCGGGGTAGCCGTTGCATAAGTCGAAGCGGCGTTGCCCATCCTTAGGCTGCCGGGTACGAACGTGGTTTTTGCCGGAACCGTATCTGTAATGTTCACATTTTTTGCTGCGGCGCCCCCTGTATTGCGGTAAATTATTGTAAAAGTAATGACAGAACCCGGCGCCACGTTGCTATCCCCCTGTTTCGTCAGTGAGAGAATAGGGGATGTAACTGTCACTGGAGCAGTTGGCCCAGTGGATACAACAGAAATGTTGTTGCCATTGGCGATCACAGTGTTGTTGTAGGTTCCGATCACGCTCCCCGCTTTTGCCTTGAAAGAAAGTGTGACGCTCCCGTTTACACCTCCCGTTTTGCGCGGGACCACCCAGTTGCCCGCCCACGTGAGGTTCTGGCCGCTGATCGTTGGGTTGCTTGTTGTCAAACCTGTCGTAGTGTTTGGCTTGTATGAAAAAGTGTTCGGCAGGCTGTCTTTTATTGTCGTCAGCATGCCGTCGCCGCTTCCTGAGTTGGTTATTGTTATCGTGTATGTCGATGTCGCTCCCGCAAGAACAAAAGCTGCATCCACAGACTTTGCGATGGTTATCACAGGCGGAAGTATCTGCAACACATCCGTTCTCAAAACATTCGGCGAGAGATTGGCTGTGATTATGTCGTTATATTTTACAGTGACATTTTCACCGGGAGTCACTTGCAAAACGCCGTCCCCGGAAACAACAACACCTGTGACAGGCAGGATTGAACCGGTAAACACTCCGGTATTTACTCCTGTTTCCGTCAACGTGATGACTACACTGTCACCGTTTTGCGTCGTTATCGTTACAAAAGTCGTATCAATCGTTGTTGACAGACCGTTCCTGTCGTTATCGCTTACTTTTATATACAACACTTCGCCCGACCCGGCCTGTGTCACGTCGCCGGTTCCCGCGAGGTTTGCGACGAACATAACACTACCGTCCGAAGGTATCGCAAGATTCGGCAAAAAATAATCTGACCAGCTTGTTGTGAGATCGGATGTCCCTACAAGGTCTCCTCCATTTTCGCTCAGCGTGTTTGCTGATGATGACGAACCGAAAAACAGCCTTATAGGGTCATTAATTCCGATCCCGGCAGCCTGCGTTATCCAAGCGTATGATATCCTCCAGTCGAGAAAATAATCCTGATCCCCGTTTATGGAGGAATCCGCCATGCTGATTTGATAATTAGTGGATACCGGATTGGACACAATAAGCGCTTCAGGCTGGTCGGCAGGCGAGCCGGCATCGCCCTGTACAGTGTTCTGCCACAGTGAAATTGTCTCCGTCTGGCTTATCCCGTCCAGCATCACGAGAAATTCGTAATCAGGATCGGCGCGATTGGTATCGATCAGAGCTCCCCAGCCAAATTGTTTTAACAGACCTTGCCCGCCTTGGCCGGTCGGATCCTGATCCAACCGCATACGGAAATTCAAATATGTTCCATCGAAAAAATAGAAAGCTGCCGCATGCGTGGCATCCGAAACAATATTTCTCGAACCGTTCGTGTCAGAATTCGGATCCTGCAGAGGCAACCCTAACCTCGGCACAGGCACCCACTGGAGAGCCGTCGGCCATGCATAAGCCGCGGCGGCAATCGACAATATTGCTAAAATTATCAGACAAGTAATTGTTAATTTTCGAAGATTGTCTATCATGTTGTTACTTAATTTATCTATGTTCAACAATACAGTGTAATTAATTGTTGTTGATGCGTCAATGTATGGGTAAAAGTCAAGAAATTGTTTATATCCGCTTGGCCGCATCGCCTTTACAGGTGTCGTCGAGACTTAAAAACACCTTGTCCTGCCTCGAATCCATACCCGAAATCTGCGTCCCAACATTGGCGACCGCTCCCGGCAAGGCCGAGCCTCTTACCGCCGCTCGCGCGTTCCGCGCCACAGCCATTCAAGTTGCTCTCAAAAACCGTCGCTACCGTTCCTGATGAAGTAATTCGCTTTTATCGCTATTTTTTTTGAGTAATCCTGTTCGGATCGACCAGCTACCAATTGGTTCAATATGGCATGAAACAGATTTCGTAAAACCTGTGAATATATGTATTCTGAAGACATTGATGATTTACAAAAATATTAATTGCTGCAAGAATATGGGGAACATAATTGAGTCGCCGCCGGTTTTAATCAATGCGATAATGCTGGGAGCTCGATTCTATGAGCATGAAATAAGGTTGAAGGCGATTCGGAAGTAATATGAGAAACGTCGGAAAATAAGGATTCTGGCTATAATTATGGAACTTAATGAAAAAATTAAATTGCTCTGTTTTATTCCGGAGATATCCACCCGAATACTTCTGGAGACGAGCTTGGACCCTTCGACATATAATATCGAACACAATCAGGTCAAGGAGCAATTCATTTCCGAGGTTGGGAAAAGAAGGCACGACATTTTTTTGATAGACGCCAGCGACGAGAAAGGAGACGGCCGATTGAAATTTCTTGAAACGGCTGTTTCCCAGCAATTGAAAGGGCCTGTAAGGATGCTGCTTTTGCTGGATACGATTCCCCCGGATGCGGCGAATCAGATGCAGTCGTACGGCCCTTTATGTTTTATTGAAAATTTCTTCACAAGAGAAAAAATTAATTCCGTCCTGAAACAGATAATGAGCATGAGAGACACCGGGGTGAGGGTGAAAGCCGACCCGAAGTTTTTTGACGTCACGTTGATGATGAAATAAGCGGGAAACAGTTAATGGCTAAAAAGCAACAGGCAAAGGTTGTTATAAGAATCGGGGAGCCGATATCGCAGGATGTTTTCTCCACGGAAAGCGGCGTGCTGGTAGTAAGAAAAGGAACGATTATTACTCGGGAAATGCTTACCCGGCTTGCGAACTGGATTGTCGAGGAGGAAGAGCGAATTCCGGTCGAGCGGGAAAAGCGTGTTGTCAGCGCCGGAAACAATGAAGCGATACTCAGGAAGCTCGATTTTGAAGAAGTGGTTTCCGAAAAGACGAGAGAGGAAGTCGAGAAAAACGCCGGCGCCCTGTTTAGCAGCCTTGGAAAGAACGATGATAAAATCGACATGGCCGGGCTTGAGGACGCTATTGCCTTAATGGTCAGCGAGGCGCCCGACAATCCGGATGTGCCGTTGAAGCTGTTCGAAATGAAACAACGGGCCTCCCAAATACATAAACACTCCGTTAACTGTTCAATAATAGCTTCATTCATCGCCAAGGCGCTTAATTATCCGCCTCGCGAGGCGGTCGAATTCTCTCTTTCAATGATGCTGCATGATATAGGCGTGCTTTCATTCCCCCAAGAGCTTCTGGAATTGAAACGCCACCTTACGAAAGAAGACTGGGACTTGATAAAACAACACCCGGCGCGCGGTTGGGAAATGCTGAAAAGAGTTCCGGGAATAGAACCGATGACCCAGATGGTTGTTCTCGGCCATCATGTTAAAGCGGACGGCTTGGGATATCCGATTGAAATTGATTTCCACGATCTCCCGCCGCAGGCGCATCTCGCCCTTATTATAAACCACTTCGAGAATCTCACTTCTTCGCGACCTGATAGAAAAGCTTACATTTCGCACGATGCGATTAAGATACTGCTCGCAAACAGAAGCAAATATCATCCGTCGGCTCTGGAGAGTTTTGTAAGAGTCGTTGGATTTTTCCCTATTTCGACGTTTGTCAGGCTGAATTCAAACGAAATCGGAGTCGTCGTCCGCAACAACCCGGACAACCTTTTTCTGCCGGAAGTGAAACTTGTAATCGATCCGGCCGGAGCGCATTATTCTAAAGAAATCATTGTAAACTTATTGAACGAACCTGACAGGAAAATTATGAACGTCGAGACGACTGTCTGATGGGATTGCCTATATGAACGCCGAACTGCTGAAAAAACAACAGGAATCTATCCTTCGGTTCGATCCGCTTCCTGCCGACACAAGAAGAAGGGACTATTCCGTTTCGTGCTCCCTCAGCGCAAATAGAATGGAAGCGTATATAAAGATCGAAACGGCGGCTAAAGAATGCGGCGTTTTTCTGTTTGACATACTGAACGCGCTTAACCAAAAAGGCGTTATAGCCGGAGTGGATTATATAATCATCGAAGAAATTATCAGCAGGAAAATATACAATAAAGCTGTCGCAGTCGCAAAAGGCGCATTGCCGGAGCCCGGCGCCGACGCCAGACTCATTCCCAAAATTGAGCTGTCTGCATTCCCTTCAGGCGATGCGATCTCCGCCGATGAAATGACAAAAAGCGGAGTTCCGGTTGAACTGGACCAGGTTATCGTCACAAAACAGCCGCCGACATCCGGCAAGCAAGGTTTCACGACGCTCGGAGAAAAAATTGCGGCCGCGCCGGGGAAGGATATCGCGTTTGAATATGGCGAAAATCTGACGGTTTCCGAGGATGGACTTTCGCTTATCTCATTAATACCCGGAGTGGCCGGGTTGCTGGATGGAAAGCCGTGTGTCAGAGAAGAAGCCGGCAGCGACTGGAAATTCAGCGTCAGGTTGCGGAAGGAAAACATGGAAGCCGTGCTTGTTATCGCTCCCGGAAAGAGCGAGCAGCCTAAAATCAACGAAGAGTTCATTCATAGATTTCTTAAGGACGCCAACATCACTTTCGGGATCATGAAGGATATCGTGGCCCGGATTCCGGAGAAGATTAAAATTACGACCGTGCTGCATGTCGCCACAGGCAAACAGCCTTCCCCCGGCAAGAATGCGGCTATCATCGAACGGTTCAGGGCGGGCGCCGCAAAAAGCGAAATTCTCTTTGAAACAGCGAAAGGCAAACTGATCGTGGAGAAAATTCCGGCGCAGCCGGGAGAAAACGGAATGGATGTGCTCGGCGAGCCTGTCCTTCCCGAAGAAGGCAAAGACATTGAGATGAAAGCCGGAGTCAATACCAGTCTTTCAGAGGACGGGCTGAAACTCCACGCGGAAACCGACGGTTATGTGTTTCGCCTGAAGGAAGGATATGGAGTAATCAAGTGCGGCGAATTCGGCAACTCTCACGGGCCGGTTCCGGAAAAAATAAATTATGAAGGCATGGTGCGGATCGACGGCGACTTAACAAAGAACCACAGCGTAATAGCAGGACATCACGTTATTGTAAAAGGACATGTCACCGGGGCCGAGGTGGTAGCGGGCGGGTTTTTGAAAGTAGCCGGCAAAATTTCGGATTGCTCCGGAGAGAAAATACAGTCAGCGAGCGATATGTTTCTGGTTTCCGCAAGCAGGTCCGGGTTGAGAGCCGGCGGAAACATCTATTTTTCAGGAGCGGCAAAAGACTGCGAGATAGTCGCCGGCGGCGCCGTGACAAAAACAGAAGATGGAAGTTTTTCGCTCGCTGGAGGCCGCGTTGCGGCAGGCCGCAGCGTTGAAGTGGATGAAATCGGCGACGCGAAAGGACACGCCACCATTGTGGAGGCGGGCATGCCGTTCAGCGTTCGCAGCCGCTATGAACACTCAGTGCGCGAACTTAACGACGACACAAAGAGATTTGCCATGATAGAGAACGAAATCCGCAAATTTCTGACTGTCTCTAAAACAAGGCAACTCTCCCGCGAAGAAACAGAAAGAATGCGTTCGTTTGTCGGAGCGCGGAAAATGATTATAGAAAGAATTGCGCAGCGAAAATCCACTGTGTCAAAACTGCTCTCCATAATAAACACCGTCTCGTCAAATGCGAGCGTGACTGTGAGAAACTCAATTCACTCGGGTTCAATTGTGAAGGTCGGAATTTATTCGAAAACAATCGATGGCGACGGCGGCGGAATGCTGTTCAGGTTGAATAGCGACAACACCGGCATCGACTCGAAAGAATTCGTCAGCAAGCAGAAAAAAGATATGACTATCATGTTCACGGACATTGTCGGCTATTCCACATACACATCAAAACACGGGGACATGGCGGCCAGCTCGATGCTGGACAAGCATAATGAATTGCTGTTCCCGCTCGTGCCGGAAAATGAAGGGCGCATCATCAAAACTATAGGCGATTCAATTATGGCTGTATTCGACAAGCCGGAGAACGCGGTGCTCGCCGGGATCGCTATGCAGCAAGCCCTGCGTGACCTCAACAAAAACCGGCCCGGGGAACACAAGATTAAGGTGCGAATCGGCATTAACACCGGCGAAGGAATTCTTGACGGCGGCGATGTTTTCGGCGACGCGGTCAATATGGCCGCCAGAGTGGAGAGCCTTACAGACGGAGACGAAATTAAGATTTCCGCATCGACTTACTCCGCGGCGGTCGAAACGCTTGACGTGGAGTTCCTTTCGCTCGGATTGAAAAAACTCAAAGGCAAAGAGGAACTCATCGAGATTTTCGATGTAATGTGGGAATAGAAAGCGTCGTCGGCGTTTATCGACGCGTTGTGTTCATTGAATACAAGACCGCAATTAATTCATTCCAGACCTTTCCATTTAAATCCAAATATAATTGAAAGAATATTTCATTTGTGATATTATCACGTCGAATTTTAATAAATTATTTGCGAGGTTGATAAAATGAAAAATGCTTTATTATCGTGTTTTCTCGGCGCGCTGATCCTCGTGTTTTCCGCTGTCACTACTCAAGCGACTCCGATGAAAGACTCGGATGTGGATTTTTCCGGTCTCGCCCAATTCATATACAGTTGGGATCAGGATAACGGCGACGACCAGCTCGATATCACACGTCTTCAGGTCAATCTTTCAGCGAAACCGGCGGACAAAGTAAGAGTTTTTGCGACGTTCGATTTTTCTGGAAATGGTTCATCGGTCCTTTCGGGCGCTCCAATTCCCGGCGCCCGTTATTCGCTGATGGACGGCACTGCTGACGGCAATGTAGTCGACGCTTACGCCGACCTGAGCTATATCAAAAACGTCACCTTCCGGGTCGGCCAGTTCCCTTTGCCGATCAGCTATGAGCTGAACACTGCGCCGTATGACCTCGAGACGGTCCAATACAATCAGGGCGTCGGCATGTTCGGCATACGGGATCGAGGCATAATAATCTTCGGCGACCCGTCCCCGAAAGTCAGCGTTTCCGGCTGGCTCGTCAACGGCGCCGGCGCCATCTCCGGCGCGACAAACGACACCAATGACAAGAACGACTACGGCCTTCAACTCGACCTCTTCCCGGTCGACTTCTTCTCCGTAAAACTCTGGGGCACATGGAGCGATCAAACTGAAACCGAAGCTCACGGCGCCGGACTCGATTACGCCGAACGCGGTTTACATCTCTTCGGCGAATTCAATCAAGCCAATGAAACCAATTGCGGCGTGTTCGGCGGCTTCATTGTGGACTGCGACTATCGACAATGGTATGTTAACGCTTCACAGCGCATCCCTCACACGGAAGTGCAAGCCGTCGCCCGCTATGACTTCTTTAAATTCACCATACCAGCCGGCTCCGCAACGCGAAAAATCACGACGTTCGGGTTCAACTGGGACTTCGAGAAAAACGCGAAACTTCAGGTCATGAAGAACTTCCTCAAAGGCGACAACGACTCCCTCGACGTCCAACTCTCGACTCGGTTCTGACATTCATTTCTTCCAAACATGAATCAAAAAGCGGGCTCCCAAGGCCCGCTTTTTTTTGCGATTTAACATTGATTATAGCTTTGGACGCTTAACATGCTGAGAATGCGAAATGCTCGCTTATCTGAAATCCTCCAAATGCAAACAGGCGCGATTGTCGAATCGCGCCTGAGTATTTGATTATCTAATTTTTAGGCTAAGAACTGATCAGCCCGCAGGTTCCTGCGGCTTTGTTTCCTGAACGGCTTCCACCTGCTTCGGCTGTTCCGCAGCCGGTTTCGCAGCCGGTTTCTCTATCTCGTCCGTCAGTCCCGATATTCCCTTTTTGAATTCCGTCACCGCTCCGCCAACCGCTTTGCCGATCTCTGGAAGCTTCTTCGGCCCGAATACCAACAACGCTATCACCAGTATTACTATTATTTCCCCTGTTCCCGGAAATGTCATTTTTTCGCTCCTAATAATTATTCAACCGGCTTATCCATCCGGCGCCAGCTTCTTCTGTATTATATTGTTTGTGAATAATAATTCAATCTTTTAATGATTGTGAGGTTCAAACCTATCGGGCGCAGCATGCCGCGCGCCAACGTTCAGCGCGCCCATTATGTTTCTCGCCCTTCCCACCCGTATAGCCCGCCCCCGACATCGTGTCCCCTCTGGATTCCCGATCTCCGTCGTGAATGACGTCGTTTAAGCTGATGTGCATTGCGTTGAGACAAAGTCTTGTGATTATAAAATATAAGAAGGTTTCTCCCGATTATTCGTTTTCGCCGCTGCCGGCGTGATATGAACTCCGGACGTTCGGGCCAGCCATCACCCACTTAAAACCCATCCCTCGCGCCTCGGCCGCCCACGCATCGAATTCATCCGGCGTAACGAACCGCGCCACCGCCGCCAACTCGCGCGACGGCTGCAAGTACTGCCCCAGCGTCAGCCGCCCTACTCCGGCGCCGCGCAGCGCCGACAGCGTCTCGCGAATCTGAGCGTCCATCTCGCCGAGCCCGAGCATCAGCCCGGATTTCGTTTTCATCTCAGGATCGATTTCCTTAACTTTCCGCAAAACCTCGATCGAACGGCTGAAATCGCCCTGCGGCCTTAACGCTGGAAAAAGAGCTTCAACAGTTTCAATGTTGTGTCCGAACACGTAAGGTTTCGCCGCCACAACCGATGCGATCGCTTTTACGTCGCCGCCGAAATCCGGCGCGAGAACTTCGACCCGCGACTCCGGCAGCCGCGCCTTGACCCGTTCGACGGTTTGCGCGAAATGCGCCGCGCCGCCGTCCGGCAGGTCGTCGCGTGTGACGGATGTGATGACGACATATTTCAGGCCGAGCGCCGAAGCCGCCTCGGCGACAGATTCCGGTTCCGACGGGTCAGGCGCAGCCGGCTCTCCTGCGCCGACGTGGCAATAGCGGCATGCGCGCGTGCAAGTCGGCCCCAGCAATAAAAAAGTGGCAGCGCCCGCGCTCCAGCAGTCGCCGCGATTCGGACAGCGCGCTTCTTCGCAAATCGTATGCAGATTTCCGCGTTCGAGATTTTCTTTGAGGACAGCGAACCGGTCGCCGCCGGGCAGGCGAACCTTGAACCAATCCGGCAGCCGCCGGACATTGCCGCCGCCCGTTGTTGTCATTTGATCTTCCGGATCGCGAGGTCAACCGCTTTTGTAATCGTGTCGTATGTTTGCGAAACAGGCGGACAATAGGCCAACTCGACATCGCCGAGCTGGTCGATCGTCATCCCGCCGGTTATCGCCGTCGAAACGACATTGACCCGCCACGCGGCGCCCATCACGCCTACCGCCTGCGCGCCGAGCACACGCCGCGTCTCGCGGTCCGCGACCACTTTGAAATTTATCTCGCGCCCGTTCGGATACCAATCCGGACGCGTCTGATCTTTTATTTTTCCGAACACCGGCTTGTAGCCGGCAAGTTCGGCGCCTGCTACCGACAGCCCGACCGCCGCGACTTCCATTTCGCCGACTTTCGAGACAAACGCGCCGGTTACGCCCGGATAATCCAGCTTCGCGCCCGCCGCGTTTGCGCCCGCGACCGTTCCCTGCTTGTAGGCGATCGTAGACAGCGGAACCCAGCTCGGTTTCAACTGCAGCGCGTCGAACGTCTGCGCGCAGTCGCCGATCGCGTACACATCCGGCGAGCTCGTTCTCAAGAATACGTCGGTTTTTATTCCTGTCGGCGTGGTGTCGATGCCCGCCTCGCGCGCGAGTTCTATGTTCGGCTTAACGCCCGCGGCGACAACCAGCAACCCGCACGGAATCGCTTCGCCGTTCACAATCACTTCTTCGACTTTTCCGTTTCCGCGA
>Ga0172379_10004738_pt1 | contig 19699 bp, 20 predicted proteins | sample GrowelOW334metaG_FD_119756 | JGI IMG/M metagenome (GOLD analysis project Ga0172379, IMG submission 119756) | Groundwater microbial communities from an aquifer near a municipal landfill in Southern Ontario, Canada - Groundwater well OW334 metaG | ecosystem: Environmental > Aquatic > Deep...
GAAAACTGCACGCACATCTCTGCGCGTTTCACTGCTTCTCGTACGCTTCTACAAGAAACATTCGTCAGAATGTTTCAAGCTGCTTCTTTCCCCATCCCTAATTTACCAAAGAACCTTGCGTCAGGATTTCGTCGCTTTCTCGCGACTCATTCTTTCGCTCTTTCGCGTCAGCAACTTTCGTGCCACTAAGACACTTGCTGGACGCGAGCGGGACATTACCACGACTTACCGGATCTTGTCAACCGCTTTTTTCGCTTAAAACTCACAGAAAATCAATATTTTCTACACCCGTGTTACCGACATTTTCATGTTGACTTCGGATTGTGTTTTCGGCGACGAAAGTCACTTTATAACAAACGCCTCTTTCATGTCAATCGGTCAGACTCATTTTTAATGAATGATTTCTCAGACAAGCGCCGACTACTTAGAACTGTTTTTAAAAACACGTAAGTAATCGACAAACGAAGTCACCGCAAGTACGACCGCAATACTAAAAATACCTATTGAAGTCCACTTAAGGATTCGAAAAATCATTGAATCAAAACCAAGACGTTGAACGCTTACAGCGAGTAACGCGACAACGCCGGTAACCATATACATGACGGCTTTAATCTTTCCGCCGCTCCTGGCGCCCATTGCGATACCTCGACGCATCATAAGAGTCCGAAGAAAAAGGATACCGAATTCGCGGTATAAAACAATTGCAAACAGAAAAGCAGGGAGAATACCCTCAACGACGAAGCAGAGAAAATAAGTGATGCGAACAAGCGTATCCGCGAACGGATCAAACAACTTTCCAAAGTCGCTGACTTCGTTCCGGGAACGGGCAATCTTGCCGTCGATAAGATCCGTAATTTCACTGACAATGAAAATGAACCAGAGAACAAAGGCTGTCCACTCGGGACCGATAGGTAGCCAATCAGGCAGAAAGAACACAAGAAAAAAGAAAGGAGCGAGAATAAGTCTAACTGCGGTAACCTTATCAGCCATTGTCATAACGAAATTATGGGGTTTGACAAGGGGCATGTCAAGTAATAGGATGCGCCCATGATGGGATTAAAACTCGCGCCGCTGACAAGCTCCATCGTCTTAGTGCTTGCAAGTTATTGGAGCATTGAGACAATAGGGTTTATTGCGGTCGGGCAATTCTACGGGTTCCCCCGTCTTACTATGGGACTTTTCCTGATCACACAAACCGTATTTTTCGGCATTCTCGGGCTTTTTCTCGGTTTATGTCGAAATTTCTTTTATATAGAAGAAAGCGGTATCCGGCTTGAAAAGGTCAATATTGCGAATAAGGTCACCTTGATCCGAGTGAGCATGCTGCCGTCGATCCTTTTTCTTATTCTTTCAGCCCGAAACTATGATATTGCGACAATTCTAACCGGAGCCCTAGCGATCACTTTCATTACCGACCTGATCGACGGAAGGTTGTCACGGGCAAGACACGAAGTCACCCATATGGGCCGAATACTCGACTCCGTCAGCGACTATTCCTTACTGATCGTAATAGCGGTGACTTATCGCGTTTTTGATTTACTGCCGCCCTGGCTGTTTTTAATTATTTTCTTCAGGTTAATGTTTCAGGCTATCGGGATGTTCACCGTCCTCATGATAAAGAAGAAAGTCGAACCACAAACTACCTTTTTCGGGAAAGTTACGATTGCGACTATCATGTCCCTATTCGCGCTTGAAGCATTGAAATTAGTGATTTCAACGAAAGCTCTCGGTTTTTTTGTCTATATCGAAATTTCGGCCGGTAGCATTGTCGGCCTATCAATGCTTGATAAAGCGTATTTCTTTTTCAATCAGGCGCGTAAAGAAACTAACCCGCGCGACGATCAGAACGAGGCTTAACCAACACTGATCCGCCGATACCGTAACTATACAATTCACGGTATCCCGCTTTTTGTTTTCGTAGTATCAACCGGTTAAGCCAAAAAGTACGTTCCCGATCACTCCCAAAGACGTGCATGACATCCTTGCCGGTCTTTTCACCAATCGAGTTGGCGACAGTCAACGCAAATGAACCCAAAAGCGACCTTTGCAAATCGTGGATGATGCAGAAACGGAGACGACCAGTAATATCCGCCTTGAACAGGGTTACCATCATACCCGAAAATGATCGGCGCATCCTCTGGATTACTTTATCAAGACTAACGCGAAAAGCGAGGACGACCGTTTGCCCAAAGGATATCAAAGCGGGCTCCGGGTGCCTCATTGGGATCCGACATCGCGAACGTTACCGTTTGTATCGAAACGCCCGGCACAATGAAAAAAGACCGTCCATCCGGGTCACCGAGCAACTCAAACAGAGAGCGACGGGATCGAAAGCTGAGAAAATTGCTTTCGGACGCGATTCCCCGAAGTGCGACACGCGTTGTTGCACCCACTAGGGGTATTCGGCGATCAAAATCGATCCTAACCGCGGCAAAACGCAAAAGGCTCCGGTCAGCGGCAACAACCGAAAATACGGGAGACGGATCGGACTCGAACCAAAATCGAGCTTCTCCCGATGAGCCTACGCGAGCGCGACCCAGCAGAACGCCTTCACGAGCTTCGGGAAATACAAGAAACGTCCACGAAAAGAGAATAAGAGCGGACCCGAGCGCTACGCACAAGGGGAACCCGACAATTCGTGGGAAAATCACGCCGGCAAAGGCGAGAACTATAAAAGGAAGCGACACCGTGAGAAGCTGAGCATCCGAAAAGATCGTTCCAGCCGAAAAGACAAAGGCAGTCGTACCGGAAATAACGCCGAAGGTAAAAAAAAACGCACCGACTACCCGGCGGCGGGCCCGACCGCCCCGAGTGATTTGACGGCGAAAAAAAACAAGAGGAAATGCGGCGCCAAGAGAAACGCCAAAAAAGAGAAAGCTTAAATACAAAACGTCCCGCGCAAAAGGGGCAACATTAGAAGTCATATAATTCGGAGTACTTCGCTTCAAGATAGTCAAGAAACGGCGAAATGGAAAGCGACTCGCCACACACCGAGCGTACGAGGTCCTCAGGCTGAACGCTTCGGCCGAGACAATGGATCTTCTCATGCAACCACGATGACAAGACCGAAAAATCACCGGCTTCAACGTGTTCAGCAGCGTCTGGAACGTCAAGCCTTAATGCGTTCCAAAACTGAGCTCCATAAAGGTTTCCCAAGGCATAGCTCGGGAAATAACCGAAAGCACCCATAGACCAATGAACATCTTGAAGGACGCCATCGGCATCAGTCTCGTTTTCCACACCCAGCAGCGATCGCATTCCCGACCGCCAAGCTGAGGGAAGATCATCCACATCCAGTTCACCTGAAAACAACTTACGCTCCAAGTTAAAACGGAGAATCACGTGGAGGCTATAAGTCACCTCATCAGCCTCTACGCGAATAAGCGAAGGCTTCACGACGTTCACGGCGCGATAAAAAAGCTCAGTGTCGACGTCGCGCAAGGAGTCGGGAAACGCGATCTTCAAAGATGGAAACATCCCATTCCAAAAAGCCCGACTCCTGCCTATCACATTCTCCCACAAGCGGGATTGCGATTCGTGAATCCCCATCGACGCGCCGTCCGCGAGATGAGTACCGCGGATGGAAGAATCGAAACCGAGTTCATAGAGCGCGTGACCGGTCTCATGTATGACGGAAAAAAGACCCGAAAACATATTCGTCGAATCATAACGGGTAGTGATTCTGACGTCGTCACTCCCCAAACTGGTGGTAAACGGATGCGCGCTGCGATCAAGGCGTCCGCGTCGGCGATCATAACCCAATGCGTTCATGACCGAGTCGCAGAAAGATTCTTGAGCCACGATCGGATACGTGCGAAGGAGAAAGGCGGAATCCGGTTGCGGCCGAAGAGTTATTTTTCCCAATAAAGAGGTCAAACCGAAAGAAAGCGGACCGAACAGAGCGGCAAGGCGATTCTCATTCATCCCCGGTTCATATTCATCAATTAAACCGTCATATTGGCGTTCAGCAAAACCCCAATATTCCGCACGTTTCTTGGCGTACCCAACCATCGCGCGCAAATGCGGAGCAAACAAGGCGAAGTCGTTCGACTTGCGGGCGGTAACCCACACAGCCTGAGACAGGCCTTCAGCTCGTGCTTTTGAAACGACGAAATCGTGCGGCAACTTTGTCCGGCGGTCATAATCGCGGCGCATCGCACGCAAAAAATCACGCTCAAGACGCGGCAGAGACTCATCGCCGAAAGGGAATGAAGTGGTTGAACCGAGCTTTTCCAATAGATGCCCAATTCGGGGATCTGTCGCTCGCTCGTGCGCAATACCTTCAATGTCGGCCAATTGATCGGCACGTTCTTCAACGGCGGCCGGCGGCAAGTAGGTTTCTTGGTCCCACTGAAGAATAGCGGATACGCGCGACATCCTCCGCGCGACAAGGTCTAAACCGTGCAGTTCCTTCAGCGCGTCGGTCTCCATGACGTCTCCTTGCGCCCATGATACTCCGACGCGCCGGTCGGGTCTACATTACGGCATTACGCTGTATTCCTGCACCACCTGAATCTCGCCGCGGACGGAACGAACGCCGGTAACTTCACCGGCGGCGGCGACCGCGGCCTCAATCGAAGCCTGCGAATTGGCGACACCACGCAAAACAACGGCGCCGTCTGACGCTTCTGCTTCAAGGAAGTGGATAGGGATTTTCTTTTCATACAACACGCGACTTACAACAGACTGAGCAAGCGCCATGTCGTGAAGTTTAACGCGAGTTTTAGCTTCCGCGTCCGGATTGATCACCAAGCGTTTCATCTCGATGATAATCTCCGCGACGGTCGCGGGGTGCATATTCCCGGTATTCAGAACCAAGTGGTAATTGGACGGTTTTTCCCAGTCCATATCGAAGAAGTAGCGATGGAAACCAGCTCTGTCGTGATCGCTCTGTACAATGATCTGCCGCGCACGCCGGTCGTCGCAGCGGAAGTAACTCTTTACCCGCTCAATGCGGATATCCATAGGCGCTACCAGGAGAACGGACACAATTGCCGGGATATCGCGGAATATCGCGCTGGCACCGCGTCCGATGAAAACTGCGTCACCCTCCAAAGCTTCGGAGAATACGGCGGTTTTCAAATAATGCAGGTAGTCATCCCTATCCTGCGAAAGGGATGCCCAAAATCCTGGTTTCCTTTCGTCGAATTTCTCCAGCTTTTTCTCGCTGAATCCGTAGGTTGTGAACCGTTTCTCAATGGCCGCTTTGTCAACAAAGCGACAACCGAGCAGTTTTGCGAGCTCACCGGCCGTTTCGTCGCCGAGGGCCGCGATCTCCCTGGAGATAGTGATGATTGCCATATCAAACCTCCTAAGCTCTGAGGGGAGCTACTTAAAGCATAGGACTATCAAGGCGAGTTGTCAAAAATTATGAGGCGGAGGGGTTTACGTAGGGGAAAGACACTATGAAAGAAGCTCCATCATCGCTTGTCCAAGAAAGGCCGCCTCCGATTTGGGAGCCAAGGGCTTGAACAAGCTGAAAACCGAGGGTAGCGGATGAATCTATCCTAAAATCAGGGGGCAATCCTTTCCCGGAATCCCGGACCTCAAGAGTCAAATGCTCGGCGTCTTTCGCCGTTAAAGAAACGAAAACGATTCCGTCGGACTCTGCCAGCCCATGCTTCAATGCGTTGGAAACCAGCTCATTCACAATGAGAGCGACAGGAATTGCCTGATCAATGCAGAGCGATACGGAAGCTGCCGATATCTCGGCGCGAATTCGGCTATCGTCCACATCGTAGACGTGGAAAAGATAAGCGACCAAAGACTCAATAAACGTATCCATTTCGATTGATCGAAGATTGTCGGAACGATATAACTGCTCATGAACAAGGGCCATCGCCTGAACTTGGGTCTGGCAATCGATAAAAATCTGCTGGGAGCGCTCATCGGCGATGCTTGAACTCTGCAAATTGAGAAGACTGGACACAACCTGCAAATTATTCTTCACCCGATGGTGTATCTCTTTGAGGAGTACTTCTTTTATGCGCAAATCCTCTTGAAGTTTGAGTTCTTCGCGCTTTCGATTCGTCACATCGCGAATAATACCGACCGTACCGATGGTCTCGCCATCGTATTCAGGTAATGTATATCCCACCGAAGATACTTCGCCGTAGGAGTCAACCTTACCCATCGTTGAATCGACAAGGTCTTTTGTTTTTAAGCGAACATCCAAATTCCGCGTCATTCGATTACCCGAACGCCGCTCATCGAATAACTTTGGAGCTGATTCATCCCCGGTGACAACCCCCTGAAGCGAACTCAGCACAAGTTCCCTACTGACCAAGGGAACATCCGCGTCCTCAATGATCACGGAAAAATGCTTTCCTAAAAGTTCGTGGGGGCTGTAGCCGAGCTGGGAAACCGATTCATTGATGTATACGAAGTGCCCGTTTCCATCCAAAGTGTAGACGATATCGGGCAAAGAACTCACCAAATCAAGATACCGGCGCTCGCTTAACTGCAAATGGGTATTTTGGCGATTCAAGCTTTCCCGTACGTTGAGAACTTTTTGAATCATGATCGGAAGACCGTTGATATGCCGAAATGAAGTATCACGCATGACGAAAGAACAGGACTCGTCGGAAATCAGCTCCCTTACGCGGTGTTCTTCTCCGTATTGCGCAACTAAAATAAATGGACGAGGCCATAAAGAAAGCCAGTCGGCAAACGCGCCACCGTCGAATGTAAGATCGGTAATGATAAGATCAATTGCGTGCTGCGATAATAGAGCATCGGCGGCAAGAAGAGAATCAGGAAAAAAAACCTGATACGCGCTATCGCTCGTACTAACCAATTCAAGAAAGCGAACGCGTTCTTCCACAACTGAGGTAGCAAAAAGTATGGCTATCGACGCGCTTTTATTCATTATCTCTAATATTATATACGCATCGGCATCAAAAGGCTATGGTTTAACTTAATAGCAAAAGAGGTGAGAAATGAGTTATCTCCATCTGAAATGGAAAGAAGAAGAGTCGAATGAAGCATACCGCTGCCGCGTGTTTTCCGTAACGGATACGAGATCGACAGCTCCCGATGGACGAGGCGGACATTTTTCAGTAATCCACGCCCCGGATTGGGCCATTGTAGTGCCATTACTCCGGGATCATAACGAGTCAAAATTCATAATGGTGCGACAATGGAGACACGGGTCCAATAACATCAGTTTGGAATTCCCCGGAGGGGTTATCGAAGAGGGCGAAGAACCGGCTATCGCGGCCGCGCGGGAACTCTATGAAGAAACAGGCTGGAAAGCCGCGACCATCCGGGAACTCGGCGTTATGAGCCCGAACCCCGCCATCATGTCCAACCGGGTCCATTTTTTTGCCGCTGAAAACTTCATCAACAACGGAAAACAAGAACTCGACGAAGACGAATACGTCGACGTCGAGTTTGTTTCAGAACAAGAGGTTCGGGGGAACATGGGGCGCGCGCCGTTCACGCACGCCCTAATGGCATCCGCCCTCTTCCTATTCTATCGACCGGGAAGCGGAGAGTAAGTCTTTCCCTTCTCCCATACGCCTTCGCGGTATTCACCGCGAATACTCGGGATAGTGATAACCGTACCGATCCGCAAAAGGTTCGGATTTTCCGGTCGCGGAAGTTTAGCCTTATTCGCTTCGTACAAAAGCTTCCACTTTGTAGCATCACCGTAAACCCACGCATATCCGGAAATGGTCCAGAAGCAATCCTTGGTTTGCGCCCATGGACGCACTTTGTAACGCTGTGGAAGAGGAGTCGCTTCCTGCACGGAAGCGAGTTCCGAAAGCGATTTCCGCGCCAATTCAAGGGCAAGGTCGTAATCTTCAACTTCCCGCGCCTTTTTTGCTCCTTCGTATGCGACGGTGGCCGCGGCGAAGCGTCCGGAATAGCTCTTCTGGGCACCAATTTTGGCGGCCCACTCCAACCGGGCTTTTGCCTTGGCGAGCGCATCGTCCACGGCTCGGATTTTAAGCCTGAGCGCGACGTATTCGTCGGATCGGCGAGCCGCAGAGCCGGCCTCGGCGGCATAGGACGCGGAAGCGTCGTAATCGCCGTAGTCGAACGCTTCAACGGCAAGTTTCTTCAGGCGGATACTTTCACGATAGTGCTCGTTGTTCAAAAGACCGCGCAGCACAACTTCATCAACTTTTTCTGTCGCGTCGGTCGCCACGGTGGTGGCCTGAACGAAAGCCGCTACGGAAACGAAATCCATCGGCTCGGAAACGACACCGACTCCACGGTCAAAAGCCTGCAAAGGAGCGATGCCCCACAGTGTGGCCAATTGAGCGGACGGCGCGAATGGATCGGCATCTTGCGGATCAATCTCAAGATCCCAAAGTTCCGTGACTCGCAGGGAAGGATCGAACAAATCAAGTCCGACGGGATCAGGAGGCAGAGCCCACAAATCCGCCGCCGAAACGAGAGAATAGCGGACAAGACCAAAATTCGGCGTCGGGAACTCCGCCCCCGGACCAACAGCTTCTGTCGCGGAAACAACGGTAAACATGACCGGTTCAGGCAGCGGAGCTGCCGAAACGATCGAGGTCGACGCAATCAAAAGAGCGCCGAGGAGGTATGCCGAGCGTTTCATCGAGCGCCTCCTTCAATTATCGAATCAGCATTTTTAGCTGTTTTCTCGCTTTCCATCATACGCTGGGAAGCGGCTTCAATGGCTTTCTCGGCGGCTTGCCGCTTTTCGGCGGCGGTTTGACGGACCGATTCGAACTGCTTTTCAGCATCCGAGTATTGGTTGGCCGCAACATCATACTTTTCAGCCTTGAATGAAGAGTCGGCCTCGGCCTTTATCTTCGTTGCGGCGTCAAAAGCGGCTTTCACCGCTACATGAGCTTTAAGATCCCGGGCCGCGACACGTTTCGCTTCCGCCGCTTTTCCACGGTCCGAAGCGTACAGTTCGCGCCCCTTTGCCAGCGCCAGATTAAAGCGTAAGAGCGATTCTTCGGCGGCGTCGCGCGAAGAATCGACTTTGCCGTCATCGTAGAAACGCATCGCGACATCAAGGCGATCGGAGGCTCGGGAATAGTTGCTCGGATCATAGACAGACAGGGCTCGGCGATCTATTTCCGTTTTGACGCCATACGCGCGGGAGCCGGTCGCTAATACGATGTAACGATCACGAGCCGATTTCCAAGCATCGTACGCCGCGTAGTAGTCTTCCCCTTTGTACAATTCCAGCGCTTTGCCGGAAGCGTCGTCGGCAACCGCGAAACGATCGCCGGACAATTCGTTCGCGCCCACGGAAACGGCCGCGGCGCGGACTTTCTCCAAATCAGACTTTCGGGCGTCGAAGAAGATCGGCAAGGCCTTACGAATCAACGCCGCAAACGCGTTCGAGGCGGACTCATACGAGGACAGCGCATCAGGGTACGCCTCCAGTTTGCCGGATTCAGCGGAGGAAGTTTGGTTCCGTCCTTTGAGGAAGAAAGCATCCGCGGTTTTCCAATCATCGGGCACCGCTGTCTGAGCATCCAAGTCAAAAGCCTGCTTTCGGCCCTTCTCCGCGTCGGAGCGGGCTTTCGCGAGCTTTTCCAAGAAGAGGGGTTTTGACTTGACGGAGAGAGCCCCGAAAGCTTTGGCCGCCGCTTCGTACGACGTACGGGAAGCGGCATTGTCAACGTTATAAGCTTTTTCACCGGCCGCGAAGGAAGCATCGGCTGCTTTCCATTCATCGGCAAAAAAGGACTCGGCGCTGAAAAGCGCAGCCTCCGCTCGTGCTTTTTCCGCGGCAGCCTTAGCTTCTGCCGGAGCCGGAACCGGAACGGGAGTTTCTGGAGCGGCAACCGGCGGCTTCGTCGGTTCGGTGGGTACGGGTTCCGTCGGCTTGGGAGGCGTGCTCGCACAAGAGAAAGCGAACAGGATGAGCGGCAAGGCGTATACGGCCAAGGCCCTCGATCTACGTATCATACGCGACTCCTTTGTACATATCAATATTAACAAAAACACATGTATTCCTATCAAGGTTACCCTAATTCCCACGCCCTAACAAGAAAAATTGTTTTTTTCTTGTTAGTTGAAAATCTACATCAATAGAAATAAATATAAAAAGGATGGGCTAGATGTCGGGAATTTAGTTTGGAATCAAGAAATAATAGGCCAGGCGCTCAAACACCGCGGCGGCTAGTTCCGCAAGGAAGCGATCGCCTCTTGCGTCAGAGCGTCGCAACGTTCGTTGTATTCGTTGCCGGCGTGGCCTTTCACCCAACGCCAAGTCACCGACACTCGGGCGGCCAGACCGTCCAGCGCTTGCCACAGTTCTTTATTTTTCACAGGGTCTTTTGACGCCGTGCGCCAACCGTTTCGTTTCCAAGACGCGACCCACTGGCTGATCCCTTTCTGCACGTATTGGGAATCCGTATAGACCGTCAGAGGCCGAGACGAGAGAGCGGAATCGGCAAGAACCGTCTCCAACGCGGCGATGACTGCGGAAAGTTCCATCCTGTTATTGGTGGTTGCGCTCTCGGCGCCCCATTTTTCGCGAACGGTGCCGTCGGCCACGATTACGTACGCCCAACCGCCGGGTCCGGGATTCCCGGAACATCCGCCGTCGGTAAAAACGATAAGCTCATCCACGGCGTTTCATCCTCTCGTTCGGGTCGGTACGCGCCCATGCTTCCGCAAGAAGTTCTTCCGTCTCAGGCCATCCGATGCAGGCGTCGGTTACCGACACACCGTAGCGCAACCCTTCCCCGGCGGGTGTCGGCAATTGACTACCGGCCTCCAGATAACTTTCCAGCATGAAACCAACCAACGAGGAATCAGATTCCGAACGTTGAGCGAGCACATCGCGAAGCACTAAGCCTTGGCGATCATGCTTCTTTTCCGAATTGCCGTGGCTGCAATCAACGACGATTGCGGGATTGAGCTTAGCCTTTCGCATTAAACGGGCGGCTTCGTCCACGTGGAGGCGATCAAAATTCGGTCCTGACTTGCCACCGCGCAAGATCAGATGTCCATCGGGGTTCCCGGAAGTACGAAGTACGATGGTATGCCCGTTCCAGTCAATACCGACGAAAGAATGCGGACTGCCGGCGGACAGGATAGCGTTAATGGCGGTCTGCACGTCTCCGTCGGTCGCATTCTTGAAGCCGATCGGCATAGAAAGCCCCGAAGCCATTTCACGGTGCGTTTGCGATTCGGAGGTGCGCGCACCGATCGAAGCCCAGGAAATGAGTTCAGACGTATATTGAGGAACGATGGGATCGAGCATTTCAGTCCCGGCGGAAAGGCCCAGCTCATTGATTTGAACCAGGAGACGCCGCGCGGTCCGCAGGCCGCGCGCGATATCGTAACTGTCGTCCATTCCCGGGTCGACCACGAGCCCACGCCAGCCGAGAGCCGTGCGCGGTTTTTCAAAGTACACGCGCATCACGATGTGCAACCGATCGGAATATTTCGCTGCAAGCGCGGACAGGCGCCGGGCGTAGTCGAGCGCCGCGTCGGGATCGTGAATGGAACACGGGCCGACAACAGCGAGCAATCGTCCATCTAGCCCGTTAAGTATGTCCGCCACACGGGAACGGGAGTCGGCGACGGTACGAGCGGCCGCGTCCGACAAGGGGACTTCCCGCGCGAGTTCGGAGGGAGAGACGAGCGGCAATTCCGCGGTAATGCGAAGGTTGTTTGTCCGTATCATGATTTCGGCGCCAATATACCCCGAATTGCCGCGCGTCGCAACTACTCACGCCCTGACGACAGACTCCCAAGCGCCGGAGGCGGTCGAGGCCGAAAGCGCGTCAAGGACGGCCATGTTGGCGATCGCGTCATTGATCGGAGTCGGGACCGGCGTCTTATCCAGCACCGCCTGGGCGAACGAATCGAATTCCAAGAGGTATTGGTCAACCATTTCGGTCTCCACCGTACGCCGACCGACGTCGTTCGTAATGTGAATACGCCCGGGTACGTCACCGAACATATTGAAGGGGACTTCAATTGAAAGGAATCCTCCCGTACCGTGTGCTTCCACCCGCTGCAGAGGAAACGCTTGAGTTCCAACGGTTAACGTGGATCGCCGCCCGCCGCCGAAATCAAGAATGCCGGAACTCAGGACATCGGTACCGAAGGCCGGATCTTTTTCACTGAGGCACAAAACCCGCTCCGGCTCCGCGCCCATCAAGAAGCGAGCGGAAGAAACGGCGTAGCAGCCGATATCCATGAGCGCGCCCCCGCCGAACGCCGCGATGTTCCTTATGTTTTTCGGATCCTTATTATTGAAAGAAAACCAACAATGGGTTGAGCGAACCATACCAATATCCATAGCGTCCATCAGAGCGCGCGCATGGCGCCATTGCGGGTGAAAGCGATACATGAAAGCTTCCATCAATAATACGCCTTTCTTTCGGGAGTACTCGGCGGCGGCGCGCGCGTCGGCCGCGTTGAGGCAGAGCGGTTTTTCGCAAAGGATATGCTTCCCCGCGTCGGCCGCTTTCCGGATGTACTCCAAATGCAGGTGGTTCGGCAGGGGAATATAAACGAAATCAATCTCGGGATCAGCCAACAGGGCCTCATAGGATCCGTAGGAAGCGGGGAAGCCCCACTCGTCGGCTTTAGCCTTCGCATTGGCGGCATCACGCGAAGCGATCGCGTAGGGTTCGATCAATAGCGATTCGCGCAGAGGAACGGCAATCCGTTTAAAATAATGAAATGAACAACCCAGCACACCCATCTTGAGCCTTTTCATATCGTCTCCTTTAGTTTTGCGTTTGAGCCATTTTGGCTTTGTATTTTATACCGGTCGCCGTCGCGGCGAGTCCGCCTTCGGCGTTTTCTTTGATCGACTGAGGAAGAGAATCTCCGATCGATTTCATTGCGGCGACTACTTCATCAAATGGAACGGCGCTTTCTATTCCCGCAAGAACGAGTTCTACGGCCACGAGCGACGCGGCGGCGACGAAGGCGTTCCGTTTTACGCAGGGTACTTCCACCAGACCCGCAATAGGGTCGCAAGCAAGGCCGAGCGAGTTTTTAAGCGCGAGCGCGGCGGCCCCAAACCGTTGTTCAAGGGACAAACCTTCCAGGAACGCGATCGCGGCAGACGCCATGGCGCCCGCCGCGCCGCATTCCGCCTGACACCCGCCCTCAGATCCGGCCAGCGTCGCGTTTTGCGCGATAAGGACGCCGACCAAGCTCGCGTTCAGAAAAGCGCCGCGGAGGCGTTCGTCGTAGGGCGGTTCAGCGCCGCCGGGGCCGCGCGTATCCCACCACGCCCAGATCGCACCGGGAACGATGCCCGAAGAACCCGCCGTCGGAAACGCGACGACTTTGCCGCCGCACGCGTTAACCTCGTTGACCGCGAGCGCGTAGCCGATAGCGCGGGAAAAGAGGTCGTCGCTGACGAGAACGCGCGACCGGGTGGCAAACTTGACCGCCGCGCCGTCGGTAAGACCCGAAAGAGAGCGCTGGCTTTCACAGCGGCCGCGATCAAGAGCGGCGCGCGTCACCGCGATGCGACGGTCCAGATCAATCAGAATATCGGCTTCGGATTTGCCGCTGATGAAGGACTCGCGTTTGATCGCGTAATCTTCGGCTCCGATTTTTTCCTCGGCAAGGATTTTAAGGAGATATTCAAAGGAAGAAAAGCGGAATTTCATAATGAAGGGACCCTCAATGCCATAAAAACGGGCGGCAAGCCTTCAATCTGCTTGATGATGGCAGGGGGAATCGCGCCGTCGGTCTCCACGACCAGGAGCGCTTCATCCCCTTTTTCCTTACGGTGACTGGAGGTACCGGCGATGTTGATCCGGTTGGCGGCCAAAATATGAGACACGATGGCGATAACGCCGATCTCGTCCTTATGCAATACCAACAAGGCTTCCAGTTCACCGGAAAGACGAACAGCGTAGCCGTTGATTTCATCGATCCGGATGGCCCCGCCGCCGACGCTGGCCGCGCGCACTCGAAGTTTTTCATCGCCGGCTTTAAGATCGATGACGACGGTATTCGGATGCCAGGGCGCGGGCTCGGCCGGTTCGGCGATAATATCGATGGGAAAACCCTCCCCGCTCGCCAACGCCTCGGCGGCCAACTCCAAACCGCGCGAAAGGCGTTCGTCTTCGGGCGAAACGCCCAGAAGCCCCGCGACCACGGCCTTATCGGACCCGTGTCCTCGGTAAGTCGCCGCTAGGGAACCGTAAAAACGCACAGTCGCTTGATCGGGCTTGCGGCCGAACATTTTCCGAGTCAGAAAAGCGATCCGCGCGACACCAGCGGTGTGCGAACTGGACGGACCGATCATGACCGGACCGAGAATATCGAAAATCGATACATTTTCTTTAGGCATAGGTGCTCCGGACACAAGTCTAATCGATAGTCAGTGCGAATTCCTATTGCCGCGAGAGCCCTTCTATGAGTATCTTACTGAAAAGCCTTTGGCGAAAATTTATACCACCAGGCCCGGAACCCGTTACCGGTTTGTTCCGGCCAGAACAAGAGAGGAGAAACAGACTTATGGCGAAACAGATACTGTTCAACGAGGATGCTCGGCGAAAATTGCTCGTCGGCGTAGAAACGATTTCCAAGGCCGTTAAGGTCACCCTCGGTCCCAAGGGCCGCAACGTGCTCCTGGACAAAAAGTTCGGCGCTCCCACCGTCACCAAAGACGGCGTTTCGGTCGCGAAGGAAATCGAACTTTCCGACCCCTTTGAGAACATGGGCGCGCAGCTTCTGAAAGAAGTCGCCACGAAGACCAACGACGTCGCGGGCGACGGAACCACCACCGCCACCGTCCTGGCCTACTCACTCGTCAAAGAAGGCCTCAAAGCCGTCGCGGCAGGTATGACCCCCATCGAACTGAAGCGCGGCATCGACAAAGCCGTAGCGCTCGCGGTTGAGGAAATCAAGAAGAACTCCAAAGAGATCAAAGACAAGGAAGAAATTTCCGACGTCGCGTCCGTCTCCGCCAACAACGATTCAGAAATCGGCAACACCATCGCCGACGCGATGGAAAAAGTCGGCAAGGACGGCGTCATCACCGTTGAAGAGTCCAAGACCATGGACACTTCCATCGACTTCGTGGAAGGCATGCAGTTTGACCGCGGTTACATTTCCGCGTACTTCGTCACCGACCGCGACACCATGACTTCCGTATACGAAGACGCGTTCGTGCTCATACACGACAAGAAAATCTCCAACATGAAGGACATGCTCCCGCTGCTTGAAAAAGTCGCGCAGAGCGGCAAACCCCTCCTCATCATCTCCGAAGACGTCGACGGCGAAGCGCTCTCCACCCTCGTGGTGAACAGCCTCCGCGGAACGCTCCGCACCTGCGCCGTCAAGGCCCCGGGCTTCGGCGATCGCCGCAAGGCCATGCTCGAAGACATCGCGGTCCTCACCGGCGGCGAAGTGATCTCCGAGGAACTCGGTCTCAAACTTGAGAACACCGACATTTCCCAGCTCGGAAAAGCCAAGACGATCAAGATCGACAAAGACAACACCACGATCATCAACGGCGCCGGCAAGCAGAAAGACATTCAGGACCGGATAGCGCAGATCAAGGCCCAGATCGAGGAAACCACTTCCGACTACGATCGAGAGAAGCTTCAGGAACGCCTGGCCAAGCTCGCCGGCGGCGTCGCCGTCATCAATGTCGGCGCGGCCACCGAGGTCGAGCTCAAAGAAAAGAAGCACCGCGTAGAGGACGCCCTGTCCGCGACCCGCGCCGCCATCGACGAAGGTATCGTCTCCGGCGGCGGTCTCGCGCTCATCCAGGCCGCGACCGCGCTGGACAAGGCCGACATCTCCAAGCTCACCGACGACGAAAAAGTCGGCTTCAAGATTGTTAAACGCGCCCTTGAGGAGCCGATTCGCCAGATCGCCGAGAACGCCGGAGTTGACGGCGCCATCATCGCCGACAAGGCCAAGAGCGAGAAAAAAGGCATCGGTTTCGATGCCGCCAAGATGGAATGGGTGGACATGGTGAAAGCCGGTATCATCGACCCCGCCAAGGTCACCCGCTCCGCGCTGCAGAACGCCGCGTCCATCGCGGCCCTGCTCCTGACCACCGAATGCGCCATCACCGACCTCCCCGAACCGAAGTCTCCCCCCATGGGCGGCGGCGGCGGCGGAATGGGTGGTATGGGCGGCATGGGCGGCATGGACTACTGATGAAACGCTAGCGTTTCATCTTGCAGTTCGCGAAAGCGAACTGCCCACCATTTCTGTAATTGGGTCGGCCGAAAGGCTGGCCCTTTTTGTTGTATGCTCCGCCCATGCCGCGACACACAGTCGAGGAGCGAAGCGACGAAGGCGGCACGCCCAGCGCGGCTGTAGAGCCGCGCGGTCCAATAAACTTCCAAAAGGTAGTTTCTCAATATTCGATATCTATTGGATTCTCTTGCTACAATTTGAATATTTTAACCAAACCAACATAAAAGTCGTCACAAATACAGCTTCATACATTTATGTATCTTTATTTTTTATTATTTTGTTATTTTACCACTTGTATTTTTTCTCTATTGTGATTAATAATCATTTAGCGTATATTTATACGTTATTTCAGCGCGAAGGAGTATTTTTATGAAGAAACTAGCACTAGTTCTTGCCGTTACCGTGGCGAGTGTATTCGCCGTTAATGCCGAGCCGATCGGAATCAAAGTGGGAGCGGACGTATACGACAACGCCGTTCTCACCACTTCCTATTTTAGCGCCAATCCCTATCTTGCGTACAGCAACAGCGCCCTCGGTTTCGATCTTGGACTCAAGGTCGGTTACTGGGCTACCTTGACTCCGGCTTTCAGCTCCGACAAGGTGCAGTTCGATGTTTCCGGCGCCAAAAGCTTTAAGATTTCCGATGATTTCTCCCTAGCCCCGTCTTTGACGCTCCAAAATGAGTTCATCACGATCGGTACCACCGGCTACAAGCTCAACGTGCGCCCGGGCGTCGCCGCTACCTACGCGATCTCCACCACGTTCATTCAGCTCCGATCCTATGTGCCCGTCGGGCTGGTGACCGAGACCGATCTGCTCCTCTACGCCGATGAATCTGTCGCTCTCGGCAGCCTTGGACTCGGAGCGTACCTCGGCTACGCGATCGTCCCGACCGCGGATCTCTCTTGGGCCGGCGTTTACGCCAGCTACCCGGTCGGACCCGTCGGCCTCGGTCTCTGCGCCGAGTTCTCCGGCTTCAAGACCACGCTCGACATGGCTCTTTGCCTCAGCGTGTCCTACGCGTTCTAAATCGAACAAGTTAAGATCATAAAAGCCCCTTCGGGTTCTGCCCGAGGGGGCTTTTTGTTGAAATGACCCCATTTATGTGATTTTTTAGTACATAAATGAGGTCATTTATATGCGAAGACATTCCGAAGCAGTTATCCGCGAATGGTATACACGACAGGGGCGAAAACCTCTCATAATCAGAGGCGCCCGGCAAGTTGGAAAATCAACTCTCGTAAAGCAGGTTGCGGAGCGACTTTCAATCCCTCTTTGGGAAGTCAACTTGGAACGAAATACCGATTAGAAGCGCTACGGGAAGATTCGCTGGTAGACCTCCTCACTTCATATACGCCGCAAGAATCGATTTCGCCTCTTGCCCACGAAAAACTACTTACGCTATTGCGCGATTTCATGTTAGTCGGCGGCATGCCGGAAGCGGTGTATCGATTCGCGCAGACAAAAGATCCTCTTGAGGCGATTGAAACACACAGGTCCATACTGGAAGGCAAAGGATATTCGCAAGTGCCTGGAACTTCTTCAGCGCGCCGGGATCGCTGCTACCGCTGTTCATTCGGAAGGCAACGGCGTACCGCTGGGCGCAAACGAAGACCCAACAGTCGCGAAGCTTTTCCATCTGGATATCGGTCTTGTGGGAACCGCGACTGGAATAGGGATCGGAAAACTAGATGATTTCAAGAATGGTCGATTCATAAACGAAGGGAAACGACCGGTCAGGTATTCGCTTTGGAACATGCCGCTATATTTAGCGGAAAGGGTCCGCGAATTGATGGAAAGGCACATCGAAAAATAAAAACGGAGAAAATCATGTTCACCGGACCCTGCGGGTAGTAAAATACTTCATGCAATATGCTTGCAATATCATGAAGTAGTGATATGCTAGTGATGGAGGCAATTCATGGCTACATTACAAGTCCGTGATATTGATGATAGGTTATACAAGCTCCTGAAATCATCCGCAAAACGACAAAACCGTTCCATTAGCCAGGAAGTTGTTACAATAATAGAAAATCACCTTAATTCTTCTGTAAATATAACAAATTCGACACTGGAATTTCTCTCTTTAACAGGAGCCTGGAAGGATGAGAAATCAGCGGAAGAAATAGTGAAAGATATTAAAAATAGTAGGAACCAATCAAGCCGTTTTGGAGCCAACAATGGCATATTTGATTGATACTGATGTAATAATATATAGCCTGAAAGGAAATACCTTGGTTCAAAATTGGATGCTTGAGAACCAAAATATTCCAAAATATATTTCAGTTATTACTTATGGCGAAATGATCTATGGAGCAAGAAAATCAAAACATTCGGAGCGAAATATAGCCACGGCAAATCGTATTGCTGAACTTTTTCCTGTTATAGATATTAATAAAGGAATAATTGAAATATTTGGCGAGATAAAGGCAAAATTAGAATTATCTGGGAATAGAATTGATGATATGGATTTAATAATAGCCTCAACCGCAATGTATATGAATTTCTCACTTGTCACCAATAACAAAAGTCATTTTAGACAAATTGATGATATTGTTTTAGAAAATTGGGATAAATTATAAAGAGCCTCTTGCGGTATTTTTTTACAGTGAAGATGTAAGTCATTGTATTATTAAAAGATGTTAAAAAACTGCGTGACATCTAAAGTTGTGTTTTAAAAATTGATTGACAAAAAGCGTAGAACAATGACTTCAAGCAGACTCCGGGGACAAGCCCCGGAGTCTGCTTAGGAGTATGTTAGAAGCGAACGCCGCCCATGAGCCAGAAAGTGTTCTGAGTGCTGGTCACGTCGTAAAACCCGGTTTTGACGAAGGTCACGGTCTGGAACTGGTATCGGGCGCCGGCCAGGAACATACCTAGACGTACATCAAGCCCAACATCTATCGCTATTTCCATTCCGTCGGCGGTGTAACTTGCGGCCTCCGGCCAGGTTATAGAGGCTAAACCAAATTTCATGCCGGCCCAAGGCATGAGGATACCGATAGGAAGCGCATAGGCAAGTCCGACGTCAGCCGATGTTACCGAAGCGCCCTTGGCTCCGGATGAGGCATCCAGGAACGTCACGTTGCCGATAACGCCGATGCCGCCGAACAGCCCCCAAAGAGCGTAGATATCAAACCCGGTGGGCGAAAAAGAATCTGAAAAAGTGTTGAAAGCGAGATCCTGCGTTCCGCCGCCGATGCCGACATATACGCGAAGTCCGATGCGCTGCGCGTCCGCGGCCGGTTTCGGCTGCGGCTTCACCGGCTCAACGACAGGTATCACCGGCTCGGCCGTCCGGTTTTTCGGATCCGCGGCCGCCGGAGCGAGCACCGTACCGCCGGAAAGGACATCGCCAACCTTTTCGGCTAATTTAATAAGAATGGAAAGTTTCCCCTCGTTCTCGGCGGAAGTCTGGTTCGCTATGACGCCTGTCTTAACGGCAATCATCTTGGCGGTAAGGAAGTAGGTGTCGGCCACGCGCTGGACCTTGGCGACCACCACGAAATCGGCGCCCAGGTATTTACCGGCTTCGGTTATCTCCGCGTCGGAAACAAGA
>Ga0172379_10004739_pt1 | contig 19691 bp, 21 predicted proteins | sample GrowelOW334metaG_FD_119756 | JGI IMG/M metagenome (GOLD analysis project Ga0172379, IMG submission 119756) | Groundwater microbial communities from an aquifer near a municipal landfill in Southern Ontario, Canada - Groundwater well OW334 metaG | ecosystem: Environmental > Aquatic > Deep...
CTTAAGCCCTGCTGTAGTAAGAGAACTGCCTGTCTACGTACTTTAGGTAGATGAGGATTTGTTGTGTATGCCATATACTTGAATTTATCACTTAAGGTGATTCCAAGCTATTGAACCATAACGGGCTCGGCGACAACCATTTCGTGACTTTGACCGGCTTGTACGGTCATCGCAAGGAGTGGAGTCCGACCTGGAATCAGACGCTCATAACCGATGTGGGGCTGCGGTTGTCCGTGGCTCTGCGTTTCAAGGGAGGTAAGTGATGAAGACGGAACTCAAGATTCTTCTCGCACTATTCATGATGATTGGCATCTTGTCCGGTTGCTCGGACGATGTCACCAATCCGCCGCTGCCCCAGGTGGACCAGTTCTCGGTCGACGCCACGGCCGTACCCATGGTGGTCGAAGTCGGCAACTATATTCGCTTCCATGCGGATGGTCGCGGCGGTGCCAAGCCCTACCAGGGTTACATCTGGTATGACGTCGACAGCAATGTCGGCGAAGGTGAGGATTTCACCCGTTTCATGAGCGAACAGGGTGTCTTCACCTACCGGGTGGTGCTGACCGATTCCCTGGGCATCACGGCCGAAGATTATGTTCAGGTGTCGGTCGTGGCACCGAACACGGTCGAGTGGTGCGTGCCGACCAACTTGGTCGTCAACAGCAGCGTGCGCCAGAAGAGCGAGTTGGTGCCGATCAACCACAGCGGCGTCTTTCACCTCTGGGGCAAGTTCAGGTTTGATACTAGCCCCAGGAAGGATGTTCTGCTCTGGTTCACCTATAGTGATGGGTCGGTCCGTTACCAGACCATTCCGGACATGGTGCTGGAGCGGCCGGCCGTGGTCCTTGTCGATCTCGGGTTCTGGACGGTCGAAGAGGTGCAGAGAGTGACTCTGTACCTGACGACTGACCCGTCCAAGTGCGACGGCACGGTCAGTATTCCGGAGCTGTGTGGTTCGGCCACCCTGCCCAGCAAGTCCGCGGACGTCGATTACATCATGACTCTCAACAAGGAGGGAAACTACACGATTGAATAGCTGGCGACAAAGCCAGCCTCGGGGGCCTCGGTCTGCTACGGCGGACCGGGGTTTTTTTATTGATATTTTATCTATCAGGCACTTGAAGATATGTGTAGGCAGAGCCCTTGACCCTCCTTCGTTCCGCTAGTCGGAACTACGGAGGGCGGGATGTGTCGGTCACTATATTTTCATTGATATTTTATCTATCAGGCATTTCAAAATGTGCATAGGCAAAGCCCTTGACAAGAGACCCATTTTGCCCTATTATAGTGAGGCATTAAAAAAACGACCCCAAACGTAGCAGATTGAAAAAATAAGAGTTGCTTTAAGAAAAGGCAGAAATGTCCAAAATTTTTTAGGCATTGCTGTTTTTTCTTGAACTTTTTAAACTCCATTTTTTAAAAAGTTTTTTAAGAAAAAAAAGTTGTTTGACAATTGGAAAGTGAGAGCTTTTAGTCAATTCTAAAAGTATATAAATTTTTTGTGTTTTAAAAACACATTTAGCAATAGAGCAAGTTATTAAACTTACTCTGTATTTTACAGAGAGTTTGATCCTGGCTCAGGGTGAACGCTGGCGGCATGTCTAAGGCATGCAAGTCGAACGTTCTTCGCAAGAAGAGCGTGGCAAACGGGAGAGTAACACATTGGTAATCTACCTTTATCTTGGGCATAACCCGGAGAAATCTGGGACAATTCCCAATAGTCATGGGGGGACACAAGTCATTCCCATGTAAAGATTTATTGGATAAAGAGGAGCCTATGGCCCATCAGCTAGTTGGTAAGGTAATGGCTTACCAAGGCTACGACGGGTAGCAGGTGTGAGAGCATGACCTGCCCCACTGGGACTGAGACACTGCCCAGACTCCTACGGGAGGCTGCAGTCAAGAATCTTCCTCAATGGACGAAAGTCTGAAGGAGCAATGCCGCGTGATCGATGAAGCCCTTCGGGGTGTAAAGATCTTTTATCAGGGACGAATTTGTGACGGTACCTGATGAATAAGTCACTGCTAACTTCGTGCCAGCAGCAGCGGTAATACGAAGGTGGCAAGCGTTACCCGGATTGATTGGGCGTAAAGCGTCCGTAGACTGTTTGAATAGTTCTTGGTTAAATCTAGAGGCTCAACCTCCAGACCGCCAAGAATACTTTCAGACTAGAGACTGGGAGAGGTAAGCGGAATTGCCGGTGTAGTAGTAAAATGCGTTGATATCGGCAAGAACACCAAAAGCGAAGGCAGCTTACTGGAACAGTTCTGACGTTCAGGGACGAAAGCGTGGGTAGCGAATGGGATTAGATACCCCAGTAGTCCACGCCGTAAACGATGGGTACTAAGCATTGGAAGTATCGACCCTTTCAGTGCTGTCTAACTAAGCTAACGCCTTAAGTACCCCGCCTGGGAAGTACGATCGCAAGATTAAAACTCAAAGGAATTGACGGGAGCCCGCACAAGCGGTGGAGCGTGTGGTTTAATTCGATGATAAGCGAGGAACCTTACCAAGGCTTGAAATCCAGCTGCACACCTCTGGAAACAGAGGAGCCTAAGAGGGTGCTGGACAGGTGCTGCATGGTTGTCGTCAGCTCGTGTCGTGAGATGTTGGGTTAAGTCCCTTAACGAGCGCAACCCTCATCCTATGTTAAATGATCATGGGAGACTGCCCCGGTTTAACGGGGAGGAAGGCGGGGATGACGTCAAATCAGCATGGCTCTTACGCCTTGGGCCACACACGCGCTACAATGGCTAGTACAATGGGTCGCAAAACCGCAAGGTGAAGCCAATCCCACCAAAACTAGCCCCAGTTCGGATTGAGGTCTGCAACTCGACCTCATGAAGTTGGAATCGCTAGTAAACGCCGATCAGCTACGCGGCGTTGAATACGTTCTCGGGCTTTGTACACACCGCCCGTCACACCAAGAGAGTTGGTAGCACCCGAAGACTGACTTAGGTTGGAATAAGGTGAGACCGATGATAGGGGTGAAGTCGTAACAAGGCATCCGTAGCGGAAGCTGTGGATGGATCACCTCCTTTCTAAGGAGTGATAATGGTGACAGCACTCATGCTGTTACCTAATGTCGCCCTCACATTTATGTGGGGTGAGAATTGACTAAAAGCATCACTTTCCAGTTGTTAATATAAAAAACCGCGATGAGCGGTTTTTTTGTTATTTAGATAAGTTTAATTGAGATCCTCAAAGATTGCGCACACATCATTATTCGCTTCTCGTCTTGGGTCTATAAGACCCAGACCTAGTCTGCTTTTAATGGGGGTCGACGGTTGTTTCGTTGGAATATTGTATTTAAAAAATGTAGTTTTGTACTCACCAGAGCTATCACTATTTGGCAAAAACTGTAGTTCAACCTCGACATCTAGCATTTCAGAATTATCTATTGGACTGGAATTAATTTTAAAAAATAATTTTGTTTTTGGTTTAATCCCGGAATTATTATAAATTAGTGGTTGCTTAACTTTTTGGTTGTTTTCCTTTAGGTAGTGACTTAAATAAGTTACCTGTTCGTTGTTAAATGGTTCGCAGGCAACGCGTTGATAATTTCCATTTCCTATTATACAGCGAAAAATATTCTCGAACTCAAAAACAACATTAAGCTTTGTTGCTGACGCTGGTGTTATTGAAAATTTTCTAGAAAATTTTGATCCAAATAATTCAGATGAGTACATAACCCTCCCCACTGGAAAATTAGCACTAAATGAAGGGCAAAGATAAGATGGATCTTTTTTATAGAACTCGAATCCATCCATGAGCCAGTCCTCAAAGGTACTTAGTTCTTTTATGCCCTTCACATTTGGCGCCACATTATTAGTCGCCACACTAATAATGTTATTATTGCCCTTCACATTTATTTCTGTACGCGCAGTATTTTCCATAAACACTTTATGGCTGTCACCTAGGATGGGAATGTTTGGTGTTAGCTGAACTAGAGAGAAAACATCACCTATAATAATAAAAAATATGAAGACTTTTTTTGTTTCGGGCTTAATTTAGACCAGAATTTATTTTCTGCTCTATAAATGGATTTTTTAATTAGTGGTGGCAAGCCAATCATTATTATAAAGTTATTTTATTTTTTCTCTCAAATCTATATAAAATATTTTACCAAGCTCCTGGGAGTTGATCTCTTTTGGCTCATAGTGGCCGACTAAATTTTTTATGCGGTCGTCTATTTTGTTGCTGGTAAAAAATGATCTACAAACCACGCCAGCAGATGTGTTTCTATCGGAATGGGTCATTTTAAATGTACCCTTTATTCTGTCTTTACTAAACATAAAACCGATAGCATCGTCTTTATCATTGTACAATAAAGACACATAGTTAAAGTCTTTGATATTGTTTCTGTGGTGAAAACCGCTTAAAAATCCAAATCCAAAATTAGAACTAATACTAATAGCATTAGTAGATAATTTTGCCCCAGTGCTTTCAAATAGCTTAAAATTCATTATTTCCATATTTTTCAATATTATTTTTAATTAAAATACCATACTATTATATATTAGTAACAAAAATTTGTCAAGAATTTGTAAGAAAATTTATTTTTGTGTAAAAATGCCTTATTTTAAGCTCTTTTTAAACAAAAAAACAACCTTTAAAGTTGTATTAATTGGAGCGGGTAGCGGGAATCGAACCCGCGTCATCAGTTTGGAAAACTGAGATAATAACCACTATACGATACCCGCCTTTGTCTCTCGACTGCGCTCGGGACTACGGCGGGCAAACCCGCCCTAGGCAATATATTTTTGAAATGGTCGGGGTGAGAGGATTCGAACCTCCGACCTCATGCTCCCAAAGCACGCGCGCTAACCAACTGCGCTACACCCCGTTAATATAAGTTGACTGCCCCTCGACTCCGCTCGGGGCACTCGCCTCGTCTTATAAATCGCCAATGGTTGAAGTTCCGAACACGGTGAGGAACTGAAACCACGAGCGAGGAGGAGTAAAACGACGACGAGTCGAGTGGTGCCACGGGGCGGAATTGAACCACCGACACAAGGATTTTCAGTCCTCTGCTCTACCACTGAGCTACCGTGGCGTATTAACAAAATAATTTCTCGCGTCTCTTGATTACGAATGTTCCTCGACTCACTATGTTCGCTCGGGACACTCGATTCTTGCAAAGGATAATGGTCGGAGGTGCTACTAAGCACCGTAGACCACGAGTGAGCTTTTTGCGAAGCAAAAGGCGAATCGAGTGGTGGGCATGGGAGGACTCGAACCTCCGACCCCTACATTATCAGTGTAGTGCTCTAACCAGCTGAGCTACATGCCCGAAAAAATTAACTTAAATTAATTATAACAGAAAGATGATAACAGAAAAACCCCGTTTTAGCAATAGTAAAGATATTGTGACTTGTTTAATAAAAATTATTTAACTGGCAGGATTTTTTATTAGTGTTTGTTGTGATATACTTATATTCATGTTGAAAATAAAAGCAATTTGTTTGTTTATCATTATAAATATAGTCATAATCGACCCTTTTGTGGTGCGGGCTCAAGAAGTGCGCCCCATAGTTTTTCCCATTCAAACAGGGTATGATTATAATTTTTCTGATACCTATGGGGCTGCTCGCTCTGGTGGACGCACTCATGAGGGCACGGATATTATTACTGCCAAAATGACGCCAGTAGTGGCAGTGGTCAATGGGCGAGTTACAGAAGTGGTAGATCATGATGAGGGCTGGGGCTTGGCTATATATATTCAGGATGCCGATGGTTATTCTTATCGTTATCTGCATATAAATAACGATACTCCTGGTACCGATGATAATACATCTATACGCGCTTATGCTTTTCCAGAAAATATTCAAAGAGGGAGCACAGTTACGGCTGGTCAAGTGATAGCTTGGGCTGGTGATAGTGGTAATGCCGAAAATGTCGGTTCACATTTACATTTTGAAATATGGACACCAGATAGGCAGAGTATAAATTCTTATCCTAGCCTGATGGCCGCTATTGGAAAGCCGGCAGCAGAAAATATCGTTGTCAGTAGTTATCAATTTACTAAAGACCTAGAATTGGGCGATCAAGATGTAAGTGTCAAAGAATTACAAAAATATTTAAATAAAAATGGTTTTATCGTCGCTACAACTGGTGCGGGATCTCTTGGTAAAGAAACAGAATATTTTGGCTTAGCTACTCGGGCGGCTTTGATTAAATTTCAGCAAGCAAAAAATATCAGTCCAGCCGTTGGTTATTTTGGTCCAAAAACTAGAAATTTAATTAATGCTGACAATACCACCGCCAATGTAGTCGATGATAGTAATTTGGGCATAGATAGTAACAATAGTAATGGCCTTGTCACGGCTGGCTGGCTAGTTAAAGATAAAAGTCTGGCTAGAGTTTATTATGTAGCGGCTAATTTGGAATTACAGTGGATTGTCAGTGAAGAGGTGGCTGTTAAAAAGTTTGGCGTAAATTGGTATCTGGACATCAAAACCTTTGATGATCTTGGGGCCTTGGGCTTGAGTTTTGGTGACCATATTTTTTAAAAAGTCCCGATTAAAAGTTATTTTTGTACTATACTAGGGTATATGAATAAAAAAATTAAAAACATTCTTTCTATTTTTGCAATATTATTTGGGGTATTTATGTTTGTGTTTGGTGAGATCGATGATAGTCCGGGAGCGCAACTGCTCGGACTGCTGGCAACTATTACTGGTGTTGTTTTTATACTAAAAAGCAGGAAAAAAGATTAGCACGCTATTTTGTTTGACTAAATGTTTTATTTGGGGCATGATAATATCATGAAAATTATCATTGCCACATCATTATATCCTCCAGAAATAGACCGGGTGGCTTTTTATTGCAAAAGCTTAGCCAAGCACTTGAGCCCAAAAGATCAAGTCGCTGTTCTGACTTATGCTGGGCCAGTAGAAAAAACGAGTGATTTTGATTTGGACGCAGTTAACAAACACTGGCCATTACTTTTTAGGTTGCTAGCTTATACTTATCGGCTATATTTTTTGGCCAAAAAAGCAGACATTATTTATGCGCAAAATTCCGTGGCAGTTACCTTGCCAGCTATTATTGTAAAAAGTTTGTTGAAAATTCCAGTAGTTATAAATTTTTCCGAAGACGAGGCCTACAAGCGGGCTACATATTTGGGTATTACGGACAAATCTCTGCCAGAATTTTTGCTAAATAATAAGTTAGATAAGCAAACTAAACGAATTAAAAATTTACAAGCTTGGATTTTACCACGAGCTACTAGAATAGTAGCTCCGTCTCAAGCCCTGCAAAGTTTGCTGGAAAAGTTTTATAAAGTAGCCAAGCAAAAAATAGTAGTAAATTATCCAGTAGCTGCTGCGCCGATAGTATTAGCATTTGATCAGTCAGTAAAGAAAAATCAAGTTTTAGTATTTGGTCGAGATTTTGATTGGGTTAGCCAGGAGACAATGAATGATTTGAATTTGATTGTCTTGGCCGGCAAGTCATTATCAAAAGCGGAGATTTCATACTTGATAAATACTTCAGCTCTAATTGTTTATAATGTTCAGTCAGAAAATTTTGATAATTTTTTGATTGATTGTGTGGGGCTTGGTAAAAATATTTTAGCTCACGACACTGCTTATGCTCGAGAAATAATTGGCCAGTCCGGCTTTTTTGCTGATTTCAGTAATAAACAGACAGTGATGGAAAAAATATACCAGTTGCTTAAAGGTAAAGTGGAAAATAAAGATACAGAAAATAAATTTGATTGGGAAAGTCATTTAAATAAATTACAAAACATATTTCAAGCCAGCGTCAAGAAATAATTATGCCAGAAAATCAGCTAGAAAAATCATGGGCAGATTATTGCCAAAATGAGATAGCAAAATTAAAACCAATTTTGCATAATTTGGGATTTTCTTTAGACGAAGAGCAAATTCACATTGGCGGAGAACGCTATGCTTTTTTTAGTGCGAAAAAATTGGTCTTGGTTGGCCGGCAGATTAAAGATAATTTGAAAGTAATTGTCAAAGTTGGTAGCGATGCCAAGGGCATTAGTGAAATCAACCATGAAAGAAATTGCCGACAGATTTTAGAAAAAGTTAAATTTGCTCAACAAGTTTTTTTCTTCCCGCCAGAAATTTTATTTACTGAAAAAAATGGGCAGACTATTTTAATTACCGCTTTTATTGAGCAAGAGACCACTTTTTTAAACAGACCACAAGAAGAGCAGTTTTTTCTGAGCTTAAAAGGCCTCGAAGTGCAAGAGGGTGTGCAAGCTACTACTTACGAACATGCTCAGGTGATTAGGAAGACCTTTGGCCTTTGGCGCTCAGACAATTATTTGAGGAAGTTTTTTGAATATTGGACAGATATTAGCCAGGCGTGCCCCAAGCAAGGAGAATTGGCTGATGTTTTGGCTAGAGCTGATAAATTTTTGGCGAAAAATGTTAAGAGCATTGACTTGTATGCGGATTTTTTGACGCACTGGGATTTTGTGCCTCACAATTTTCGCGTCAAGAATAGCAATATTTATTTGTTAGACCACTCATCTTTTCGCTTTGGCAACAAGCATGAATCTTGGGCGCGGTTTATAAATTTCATGGTGCTTTATAATCCGCAATTAGCTAGCAACTTGATGGCCTACATTAAGCTAAACAGAGAGCCAGCGGAGTTAATGTCTTTGCGCTTAATGAGGATTTTCAGATTAGGTGAGATCATGCAACATTATATCAAAACAATACCGCGAGCTTCAGCTGATTTGAAAATTTTAAATCAAGAGCGCGTCAATTTTTGGGCCAAAGTTTTGGAGGCAGTATTAGATGATAAAGAGTTGGATCCCAAAATAGTGGAAGACTATAAAAAAATGCGCGATTCTTTGCGCACTCCGGAAGAAAAAAAACGACAAGAAAAGTTGCATTAAAGAGACGGCCCCTAATCGGGGCTATTTTTTTGACAAAATCTTCAAAAAGGTGTAAATAAGTAATAGTGTTCTTTACAGATATTTGCATATACAGCTACGGTGTTTAGATTAGCTAATTTAGCCAGCTTAAGCTCTGTGGCTGTATATCACCGATGACCCAGGTCATCATTTTCCGGAGGTGTGCCATGAAGAGGCTATCTATTCTCATGATCGTTCTGGTCATCCTTACCCTCGCTTCCGTCTCCCTGGCCAATTCCTCGGCCGACTACAGCTTTATGCCGTCGGATGTGCGGCAGGCCATCCAAGAGGTCGTCAAGTCCAATCAGTCTGATCCGCCCGTTGACCTGATATTCTTGTTGAACGTGAAGTTCAGTAGGGAAACTCAGATGTATCTGAACAAGTTTCGGTCTCCCATCACGATCGATTTAGGAGACGTCGTAATCGAGTATGATTATGGCTATGACGGCGGAAGCGTCTGGGTCAGACTCTGGGTTGATAAGAGTTGTGGTTTCTGCATAGGCAATGATGCCTGTTTCGTCGGAAGTCCAGGGTGGCACTATAAGGACGAGGACGATAGGCTTGCAGACTGTGAGCGCCACATATTGGCCTATTTGCACGGCCATGGGCAGGCCGCTTTTTGGAAGGCGTTCAAGACCGCCGTTCAATCCGGGCCCAAGAAGAAGTAGCGACAATAGCGTTGCCCATTCAACCCGCGAGGTTCTGTCTCAATCCCGAGTGGAAAGAGGCAGAACCTTTTATTTTTGAGGAAAATAAAAAACCGCCGAATGCATTACCGTCATGCCGAATTTATTTCGGCATCTCCAATAAACTGATAGTTACCCGGAGATCCTGAAACAAGTTCAGGATGACAATTAGTGTCGGCGGTTTTTTAATCCAATTTTTCCACTTCTTTTAGCAGTTTTTCGTATTCAGCAATCATCGGGCTTTCCCAAGTGGCTTGAAACATTTTCAGCATTTCATTTTCAAACCACATTTTTTGTTCTTTGCCACGATTGAATTTATCCCAGATTTTAGATCCCATTTTTTTGTGGGTGGCAATGATACTCTCAAGATTATGGATTTTATCAGCAATTGATATGGCCTTGGTTTCTGGGCCAGCATTTTTTACTGCTTCAATATATTTTTTCTTTCTTGTTTCCCACTCTAGTGATTTGTTTTCAGTGAGTGACATGATAATATCCACCACTTTGTCGCCAAGCTCTTGGCGTAATTTTTTTTCCGAATAATCAGTATCCTCCAAGACATCATGCACCATGGTAGCGGCAATTACTTCGTCACCAAAACCAAGGCGCGCTAATTTTTTAGCCACCATCATGGGGTGTATGACATATGGTGAATCATCGGTTTTTCTCACCTGCTGACCATGAGCCAACAGCATTACGCGCAGTGCTTTTTCTATTAGGTCCATATTTTATTCGTCATTCCCGCGAAGGCGGGAATCTATAATTAAATATAAGTTTATGCTAGATTCCTGCCTACGCAGGAATGACAGTGCTATAATACTTTATCAAATATTTTTTCTTGCATATCCCTAGCTATCATGTCCCAGTTATATTTTGTCTCTACCATTTTTCTTGCAATATCAGTTATTTTTTTAGTTTTTTCTGGGTTAGCTAAGATATCTTTGACAGCCGATACAATTTGCTCTGGCGAGTCCTTATCTACTGCCCAAGCAGTAGTTTCTTTATCAGGATTTTTTTTGCTGTCAAAAATAAATTCAGCCAGACCACCTTCTTGAGTGGCAATGACCGGGAGTCTTGAGGCCATGGCTGATAGTAGAGCGTGTCCCAAGCCCTCCGATCTACTGGGGCAAATGAAAATATCACCCGCTTTACGATATTTAGTAACCTCTGATCTATCAACACGACCAGTAAATATGACGCGATTTTCTACACCCGATTCTTTGGCCAGATTTTTAAGCATTTGTTCATCTGGACCGTCACCGACTATTAAAAATTTAATATGGTTTGGTAATAGTTTCAAAGCACGGATCACATCATCGTTGGCTTTTTGGTGAACTAAGCGAGCAGTATTTACTAAATAAATTTCACCAGCTTTTTTATTTAAGTTTTTTTTCAGTTCAGCCACTTCTTGTTCAGAAACTACTTCATTTAGGTCCCTAGGGTTAGCGCCATCATAGATAAGCTCAATTTTATCATCAGGCACTCCGCGTTTTTTTGCCCAGTTGGCTAAGAAAGTAGAAATTACCTGAACCTTGTCAGCTTTAGTAAAGGCCCGAGTAAATAATGGCCACAGTGGTTTCATGGTTTTTTCTATATAGTCAATAGGATCACCCTCCTGTAAAGTCAAAGCATAGCCCACTTTGGGATGCGTCATTTTAAAAATTACTGCTGGTACGCCAGCCGAGTGAGCCATCATGGCCCAGATAGCATCATATTTATATTTTTTGTGAAGTTGTTTGGCTTTAAGAGGGGCTAAAAATTGATAGAGTGGCTTGTTGAGATCTAGGGGGGCTTTACCAAGATCTTCAAAACTGGGATTTTTTTTGGTCAGGCCAATACGATGCACCAGGACATTGCCAACTTTTTCTGTTTTGGCAAAATCGGAGTTGTAGCGTAAGGTGACCATGTGAAATTCAAGCTCCTTTGGGTCAATCCTGTCGGTAATATCTTTGATTGACGATTCGGCACCGCCAACTTGGTTGGGGTAATAGGCAAGTGAGAAAATTAATATTCTTTTCATTATCTTAATTTTTAAATAATTTTATTTAGGGATTAATTCAAGTTTTTGTAAAAGCTCTTTACCGCCAGGAACTTGCTTGACCGAGGATAATTCATCGATATTAAACCACCTAGCTTCGACAAGGTCGCCATTTAGTGTTAGCTTTATTTCATCTGCGGTCTGGTCGTCAATCATAATTTTAAATCTGTTAAATTCCATGTGGCAGAGGATTTTTTCACCAGATTTTAAAGTTTTTTCCGATGCTCCATTACCAATGTGTGGTATTGGAAGCAAGCGATAGGAAGCAATGTTAATTCCTACTTCTTCAAAAACCTCTCTTATTAAAGCCTGTTCAAATGATTCGCCTTCATCAACTCCGCCCCCAGGGATATGCCAACAATCAGGGTAAACGCCGCCTTTAGTGGGGTTCTTTTTGCCCATTAGTAGTTTATTATCTTGACTGAGAATGAGAGCCGATACAATTACTCTGTTTATTTCACGCATCATTTTTTTATATCACTAATATATTTTTTTAGAGTATATTTTTGTTTCCAGCCCAAAGCTTTTATTTTTTTGCTATCTATCGCATCACCGGTGCGACTAGTTTTGGTTTGGGGTAACATTTTTATTTTAGGGCCAAACATTTTGGCTACTTCTAGAAGAGAATGGGTTTCTTTAGCGCAAATTCCATATTCATCATTTTTGCCTTTTTGTCCAGCCAAAATAATTCCAGCCACAGTATCATAGACATGGGTAAAGGCGCGAGTTTGTGTGCCGGGTCGGCGCACTGGATAGGCCTTGTTTTTGACATAGCATTCCTTGAAAGTTCCAATCATTGTGCCATAAGCGCCAGTAAATTGGCCAGCTCGTTCGCGCGGACCATAGACATTGTAAAAATAAACAATCGAGTAATTTAATTTATACCAAGTGCCATAATTTTTTACCAACTCGCTGTTTATCGCCTTAGCCCAAGTATAGGGTGCTAGATCTCTACCCGCTATTCCATTTTTTCCTGGGGCGTTGAACTTGGTAGAAGAGCCAGCATAGACCAATTTACATTTTGTCTGGCGCCAAAACTCTAACACACCCAAAGTGCCGGCGATATTTAAGTCCCAGACTAACTGTGGTTCGTCTAAACTGGCAGCTACACGCGAATACTCACCTAAATGATAGATAATATCTGGTCTGACCTTGATATGTTTGGCAATGTCTTTGGTGTGGCCACTTAGATACTCAGCATTTTTGATATGGTTGGCCTTGGAGCCGGTAAAATAGTTGTCCAAAGAAATGACGCGATTGTTTTTGTCTTTGACTAACTGCTCAATCAGGTTACTGCCGATAAAGCCAGCACCGCCAGTGACCAAAATCATTTTTTTCTTATTAGCCATATTTTTGGTTGATTTTAAACTTTTAATGTAGTAAGATTATCTCAAAATTAGGGTAAAGTCAAAGTAATTAAAGGCCATAAAATTTTCACAAATGTTAAAAAAATTTTTCTTTTTTTGGGTAAATTATGTAAAAAATAATTGGCAGCAATTATGGCGCTATGGCATTGTTGGCCTGACCTCAGCCATGATTGATTTTGGTATTTTGTATTTATTGACCGATGGCTTTGGTTTTCACTATCTTTGGTCAGCCACCATATCTTTTATTGTGGCCGCTAGCTACAATTATTATCTAAACAAAACCTGGACCTTCAAAGTTGGTGGCAAGCTATCCAAGCAGGTAGGTATTTTTTTACTGATTGCCGGTAGCGGAGTTTTATTAAATAATTTGATTTTGTATTTGTTGGTAGAGCAGGCCCACTGGTGGTATATTTATGCCAAGATAATTGCCACCGGCATTGTGACTATTGGGAATTTTATCGGCAACAAATATTTAACTTTTAAAACTTAAATGTATGCCTTTTGAAGTATTAGTGCCAGAAGCGCCAAAAAAAGCACCAAGAGTAGAAGTAAAAAGGGAAAAGATGGCGGGGGATATTGACCACTTGAATTTGATTGGTCCGCTACCAAAAGGTAGTGATGGCTTGGTACCATTGGCAGCCGAAGTAAGTGTTGATTTTTTGGATCATGCGGAAAACATGCTTTTTGCCGATTATTTGCATTTTGTGGGAGCCACTTATTTGGAATATAGGCGGGCTGTCAAAGCCAGACCAGATGACAATTTGAATATTATTTTGAGAGATTTGCATCGTCAAATTGTTAGAGATCGTCTGGCTAGGGTTGAGAAATTACACGGTCGCTATGCTCAAGAAAGTGCTACTAGCATAAATCGGCAGGTAGAAACTACTCGCGATCATGGTAAGATATTTGACATGAGCATTAATGACTTGGAAATTGATGGTCTGTCATCGGAGCCAGCGTCCAATGATGTCGATTATCTAGACGGCATAGATCATATTTTGACCTTTGATCATGGGGAGTTATTGATTGATAAGGATGGTGTAGTTGAGGAAAAAGATGTTTTATCGCACAAAAAATTGTTTATTGGTGTACAGCGCACCTTTAATTCAGCTAAAAAAAATGAAGTCATCAAGGATCCAATTAGGATATTGCCAAGCGATAATGGCAGGGGTGTGGTTTTTAGAATTTTTTTGCAGGAAAATTTGTCAGATTATCAAGATGATAAACAAGAAACATTGATGGAAAAATTGGACGCTTATCGTCGTGAAGCGGCTAAAAAAGCCGGCTTGAGTCCCATTGAGTATGGTCGCAAGCATCGTCGTCAGGGTTACCCCGGTGTTTATAAGGTTTTGCCCGGCGGTCAAGCAGAACAAGTAAAAAGAGTGTTGCGTGTTTTTGAAGAAATAAAAAAACAGCTTAATGATTATATCAATAGTTTAGAATTTCAGAAGCAGACGGAGTATGTTCAGGGGCAACTAAAAGATTTGAGAGATAATTTGCACTTGGAAGATTATATAGCAGCAATGCAGACAGTAGAGTAAGTTTGAATAAAAAGAATAGAGCCCGCCCTGCCATCGCGTTTGACGCGAGGCGAGGCGGGCTCTTCGCTCATCCGGGGACCGGCGTCATCAACTGTAAGCGTTGGATGTCGCCAATGGTCAGGGAAACTCTTTCTCTGAAAATGCAGAAGTTGATAAGTTCCTCCGTGGGACTGAAAGTGATGTCGATGATGCTGGTGTTGGAGTGGCGAACTCCGTATAAATCACGGGAGATTCGGATCTCAGTGAAAACTGAGATGGGATTCCAGCGCTTGATGTTGGCCCGCTTGATCACCTTGACCACGTCGATGATCGTATCCGCGGGATAGTGTCCAAGCATTCTTCCGGTCACAGACAAAGTGTCCATGGTACGCGGATCAATCAGCGAAGCCATTGCTCTCACCTCTTTTCAGTGATGGGGCGCCATGGAGGCCAGTCGTCTGACATGTCGGGTCTTCAAGGAAACAGTTTTCCCAGCCGTCTGAAAATTGATGGTATTCTCACTGGGGGTGAAGGTGACACTCATGATGCGCGTGCCGCCGTGAGTATCGTAACGTCGGTAGATGTCCAGAGCGTCTTGGATACAGAGGAAGGTGGGCAGAATCATCAGCCAGTCATTTAAGTAGTCAATTTCTGCCAACCAGATCACCTGGACCACTTCGGCAATTACTTCGTCACTCGCGCATTTCAGAAAGCATTCATCATCAGCCAGGGCATCCAAGGCAGTAGAACTTATAATTGAAAGCATTGGTTCCACCTCCCTCAAAGATAGTGATGAGCATTGAAACGTTCGGATTTAACGATTACTTATATCATAATATTTTTTTCGCGTCAATATTGTTTTGCGAGTTAATGAAAAATCGCCGAGCTGAGCTCGACGATTTTATTAAATCATTTTTTTGAATTTTTCGACCATCGGTACACTGTTTGGGTCACGATGGTATTTTTCCGCTAGATAGAATGAAGCCCAGTCAGCAAGCAACATGCTGGAAAATATTTCTTGCCAGCGATTTTGTCCGCGCAGAGGGATAGTTATTTGTTTTAAACCCTCTTTTTTGTATAGATTTTTTATAGTTTTGAATCTTTTGTTTATGCGAATATGGTCGCTTTTGTCTTCTAAATAGATAATAGAAAAATTGTTGGATAATTTTTTGCTCCACTCATTGCTGTCAAAGCCGGTCATCTCATTGTGGTTGAGTTCCGGAAAGACATTGTAGAAAGCGGGAATTTTACTATTTTCATTAAATTTTATTTTCCAAGTAAAAGCCAAACAAGTATTTTGGCGGGAAGCATAAATAATTGGCACGCGATTAAACAATTGATCAGCCATTTTTTTGCCAGCTTTTTTGTATTTTTCGGCTTTTAGATTTTTTGCCAACAGAGAGCTTTCTTTTAGTAATTTGTGTTCGCTCATGGCTAGCAGTAGGGCGCGAGCATTCAAGCCCAGAGCTTGGCGGGGTTGAATGTGCCAATTTGGCATTTGGATATAGGGTAAGTTTTTGGCCTTGGCAATATTTATTAATTTACCACCAACGGCAATCACCAAAACACTTAATTTGTTTTTCAAAGCCAAGTTCAAACCATCAATTACTTCCTCAGTGTTGCCAGAATAAGAGTTGGCAATTATTAAATAATTTTTTAGTTTTTTTAGAGGCCAAGTTGGCAAGCCGTAGTCTTGGTGCACATGGATATTCATTTCTGGCTTGATAGCCAAGAGTAAATCAGCGGCTAAATGTGAGCCACCCATGCCCAAAACAATAAAGTCTTTACTGGCTTTAAAATATTTTTTATTTTCAATTTTTGGCTGGTAGGAAAATTGTTTAGGAAAATTTTTGATAGCTTCTTGCATATTTTTTGTCATTCCTGCGCCCTCGGCCGTAGCCTATGGGCGAGGCAGGCAGGAATCTAGTTAAATTATTTCTTTTATATTTTTAATAATATGTTCTTGGTCTAGGTCATATTTTTTGTAAAGTTGTTCGGGAGTGCCCGATTCTCCAAAAGTGTCATTGACCCCCATTATTTTCATAGGCACTGGGTAATTTTCAGCTAGTAGTTCAGTCACCGCACTGCCCAAACCACCGTGCACTTGGTGGTCTTCTAGTGTCACTACTTTTTTGGTTTTTTTGACTGAGGTCAGAATAGTTTTTTTGTCTAGCGGTTTTATAGTATGGCAATTAATCACTTCAACACTAATATTTTGCTGGGCTAATTTTTTGGCTACTTGTAGGGCATCATAGACTAGTGGACCACAAGCAATCAAAGTGATGTCTTGGCCCTTTTGCAAAATATTGGCTTGGCCGATTTTGAAAATACTTTTGGCATTAGTAAATATTGGTGTATTTTGTCTGGTCAGTCTCAAATAGCATGGACCCTGGTGGGCGACAATAGCCGTCAAAGCTTTTTGGGCTTCAATGTAGTCAGCTGGTACTATGACTACCAAATTTGGCAGACAACGAGTGATAGCCACGTCTTCTAAGGCCTGGTGGCTAGCCCCATCTTCGCCAGCTCCTAAGCCCGAGTGCGAACCGATAATTTTGACATTGGCTTTGGAGTAGCAGACACTGACCCGTAGTTGATCCCAATTTCGCCCCGGAGAAAAAACGGCAAAACTAGCAGCTAGCGGAATCTTGCCAGCCAGGGCTAACCCCGCGGCCACACCCATCATATTCTGTTCGGCTACGCCGACTTCAATAAATCTGTCAGGATATTTTTTGGCAAATTTCCAAACGCGCGTTGATTCAGCCAAGTCAGCTGAAACCACCACAATATCTTTATTTTTTTTTGCCAAAGCCAAAAGCGCATCTCCAAAACCATCGCGTGTAGATTTGTTTTTATTTTCTTTTGGAATATTTAGATCGCTTGTTTTAATTCGTGCAGAGCATATTCTGCTTGTTCTTTGTTTGGCGCTTTACCGTGCCACTCATATTTGTTTTCCATAAAAGACACGCCTTTGCCCGGGATAGTTTTGGCCAGAATAACCACTGGTCCTTTTTGATAATTTTTGGCTTGCTTGATAGTAGTTATTATATTGCCATAATTATGACCATTCATTTCCAAAACTTTCCAGCCAAAAGATTCGTATTTTTTTCGCAAAGATAAGAGTGGCATAATGTCATTTGTTTTGCCATCAATTTGAATGCCGTTGCAGTCCACAATGTTGGTCAAATTATTTAGGTGGTATTTGTTGGCCAGCAAAACTGCTTCCCAAAGCTGACCTTCGTTGTGCTCAGCATCACTAGTGATGCAAAATATATGATGCTTGGCTTTGTCGATTTTTCCAGCTAAGGCCATGCCCACGGCTTGTGATATGCCTTGACCAAGTGGACCGCTAGAATTTTCCACTCCCGGTAAAGACAAATTGTGCGGGTGGCCTTGTAAACGGCTATTTATTTTTCGTAAAGTTTTTAGTTCTACCAGGGGAAAATATCCAGCGCGCGCCAGTGTGGCATAAAGCACTGGACAATAATGTCCGCAAGACAAAATTAGTCGGTCGCGCAGAGGGGAATTTGGTTTATGCGGAGTGTGGTTTAATATTTGGAAATATAAAATTGTAAAAATATCAGCCAGGCCCAAAGCTCCAGCTGGATGCCCAGAGCCAGCGCGTTCCAACATCAAAATAATATCTTGGCGTATCAAGTTAGTTTGTTTTTTTAATTCGGCAATGCTTAAAGTTGGCATAAAGATATTTTACAGCTCTAGTATATCAAAATTCGCGTTTATTTAACAGGGTAAATAAATAAAAAACTCACCCAGCCCTTCGGGAAGGACTGGATGAGTTGGAAATGGCGTGGCGCTAGTGGTGGCGCCTAGCTTCGGAGATGGATCTCCACGATGTTGTCCAGATGGACATCACGGGCTGAGCCATCAGGAAGAACCAAGTGAAAAGTGCGATCGCCGGGTCGGAAAAAGTCCACTCGTGGCTCAAGCAAGGGGGTTGCTGAGCCATGGTCAGAAGCGATGAGTAGGTGGATTCCCCGGGAGTTTTCGATCATGGTGTTCAGTGTCGCGCGTTGCTCGGGTGTCAAGGCCGGCTTTGGCATATCTACCTCCTGTCGATTGAAGTTTTTCTGCGGAAAGAATTAACAAGCTTATATTATTGTCTTAGCTTGATTTTGTCAATAAACAAAAAACCCCATCCTTGCGAACGGGGTTTTTAAAAGTATTATTTTAGCAAACCGTCTATAATTGTTTTTATTTCAGCGATAGGATAAGCGCCGTTGATAGGGATTTTCTGATCACCCACCAAAATTACACTATAAGGTGTTCCTTGAGCACCAGCAGCTTGAGCTTGTTGAGATTGATCATTGACCTTGGCCGTGTATTTTCCAGAATTCAAACATTCGGTGAACTTAGCGCTATCAAGACCCAAACCTTTTACGACATCAGGAAGTTGAGCAATAGTTGGCTTGGTGGTGACAAATAGTTTGTCCATAAAGGCCCAGACTTTGTCATTGCCACCTAGCTCGCCAACACATTCAATAGCTTCGGCTTTTTTGGGAGCTTCAGGATGCAGTGATGGCAAGGGGAAGTGACGGTAAGCTACTTTTATTTTGCCACTGTAGTCTTTCAAGAGTTGGTTAACGGTTTCGTGAAATTTGGTGCAGTAAGGGCAATCAGTGTCAGAAAATTCGATCAAACTGATTTTGGCCTTGCTATCACCCTTGACCCAATCATCTTTAGTTATGGGGTTTATATTGATAACGGCTGGTTGATTGCCATTGTTGGTGTCAGCTCCCAAGTTATTTGCGACATTAGTGTTGGCGTTATTTTTGTTATCATTGTTACTCACCAGTCCCTTGACATCGAATTTTCCGGCTAGCAAAATAAAAAAGCCAATAATGCACACAATAGCAATGCCTATGAATATTCCAAGTTTAAAAGCGGAACGAGGTGGCATGTTATCAACCATGCCTGATTTATTATTTTCGCTCATATTTTTGTTTGGTTAATTATTATTTTGTAAAAAGTTAGTGAATTATAGCAATTTATAAATTTTGTGGCAAGTTTTTTCTTTATATTTTATTGAATAGGATTTAGCCCTTAGGACGCAAAAGAATCAAGAGCTTGGAATCAGCTGGACAGGTACTAGGTAGTTAATACCCATGTGCGTACGCTCATTGTTGTAATAACTTAAATACTTAATTAAAGCTTCTTGTAAGCTAACAAGA
>Ga0172379_10004740_pt1 | contig 19691 bp, 14 predicted proteins | sample GrowelOW334metaG_FD_119756 | JGI IMG/M metagenome (GOLD analysis project Ga0172379, IMG submission 119756) | Groundwater microbial communities from an aquifer near a municipal landfill in Southern Ontario, Canada - Groundwater well OW334 metaG | ecosystem: Environmental > Aquatic > Deep...
AACCGGCTATTCCATCTTCCCAAAACGTTCCTACAGAATTAAATTCTGCCGGGGAATTAAAATGTGCCAGAGGAAGTTTCCAGGCTGTTGGGAGTAAACCCCAAAATGAATGCCATCCACCGACATAAGCAATGCCGAGAAAGAACACTAAAAAACCGGCGGTGAGAAGCATTATTCCTTGCACAAGATCGGTAAAAATAACAGCCGTTTGTCCTCCGAAGGTAATGTAAACGCCGGTTACAAATGCGGTCACCCATATCAAACCCATTAGGGTGATATGAAATTGCACTCCAAAGATTGTAAGAAATTCAGGCATAAGGGGCATGATGGCTTTTCCCATGGTGAGAAATCCGATACCGACATAGCCAATCAAATAGAGGAGCTGTAAAATGGTAACCAAAAATCTTGCTGAAGGGGAGAATCTTCTTTCAAAATATTCGGGGATTGAACGAACGCGAGAATAAATTATGATCGGTAACCATCCGAAGAGAAAGAAGGGGACAAAAAACCAATCATTGATATACGACATTGAAGAAGAAAAGCCGTATTTAAAACCCATAGCAGAATATTTAACAAAGCTATGGCTGCTGATTCCGGTAGCAACAATAGACATGGCGATAATCCACCAGGTAAATCTTCTTCCGCCGAAAAAGAAATCATTTGTATCTTTATTGTATTTGGCAAAGTAGGTGCCGAAGAGCAACATTGCGATCATGTAAATAACCAGAACGATCCAGTCTAACTCTGTGCCTATTTGGTGTATTGGGTGCATAAAGTTCCTATAAATAAAGTGCGGCGATGATTAAAAAAGCGTGCATAATGGCAAAATAGAAATAGCCGAAGATGAGGACTTTCCACCAGAAACGATCCCGCTTTAAACGCATATCTAGTGCTTTTGTTTTTCTAATAAGGATCATTCCGGCGAGGAAGAAAATTCCGCCGCCGACATATAAATAAATGTAGGGAAGCCAGGTGTTAAAAAAGTCAATCATGGATTTTCCAATTTAATAATTCTAAATTTTATAAGTGTCCCTCCTAAGTTAAGAACGTAGTGAAAGAGTTACAAATAATTTTGATTCGATATATTTGAATAATTCTCAAATTTAATTATTTCTCCCGTTCACTACATTCTATGATTCTCTTTTTAATACCTTTTCAGGGGATTAAGAAAAGATAAAACTATAAAGCAAATAAATGATTCCTGCAATAAACGTTAGAGCGACAGATCCGACTAAAAAATATAATGGCAGATCCGACAACTCAAATTTTTTTTTAACTTCCGTTGACATAACTATTCCTTGTTTCAATTTTTATAATAATAATTAGATTGATGGATCAATCCTTAGTAAGGATTGATATTGTTAAATTGGTAATATTATAAAAATACCGGAGGACTTCTAGGACCTGCTTGTGAAAAAGTTTCTGTAGAGTTTTTTTGGGTGAGTGGAGTAACCTGATAATAAACCGAAGAGAAAGTAGAATTATAATCTGAATATCTAATTAAATAATTAGAATCTTGATTTTGAAAAACCTTTGCACCGGACACCGGCTTTTCACTAATTCTTACAACGATATCGGTAGTAAGCCAAAAGTCTGCACTCGTTAGAGCCGGAGAATGTATGGGATGATTTTTTTCGTAAGGGTTTTTATCTTCACTTCCCTTTGAATAGAACGGGAAGATGAAAACTCCAAAGAAAAAATAAAGAGCGAACGGGGCAGAAAGTCTGCCCACATTCCTCTTGTTGAATATTTTGTTGAAAATCATCACGAGAAATTTACCTTTAAATGAAGGGAAAAACAAAGCTCATTTATTTCTAGCAGTACTTTTTTCCCTTTAATAAAATAATCCGGAGAAATTCTCTATCTGTTTTAATAATCGTTCTTCTGCAAATATTTTTTTTCATTAACATCTTTTAGACTTGTCCATTTCCATTGCAACTAACTGAAAAATAATATAACTTGCATCAAAAGTTGAACAACCGGTGACTAATTGAAACGTTATAACTATATTCTTCTGATCTGTGCATATATTCTTTCCGGAATGTTGCACCTTGCTAGTCAGGAGAAAACTTTTTTATTATGTCAAAACAGTATTTCCACAAAAACCTCGTCCCCCGTACAGTCTTTTATTTATACCTCCAGATTACCAAAACACATTGTTTCATCTGCACAATCAAGTACCGATACAAACGCACATCCCATTATTGAAGACAGCCGCAGTGATTATGAGTTAATTGAAATTATTAGAAATAAAGAAATATGTTATCACGTCAATCCTTCTTTAACCAAACCCAGCAACAAGGCTCCTCCAAAATCTTAAGTTCTCTTTCGTAATAAAAAACTAAAAATCAACGCTTGCGTGTTCTCTTCGGTATGGATAAGAGAAAACGTTTGTTGAATTATTTCATTATTGAATTTCGAGAAAAGGAGTTTAGCATCATGAGTTCTGAAGATAAAAAAGATAATTCCCCGGCTTTTGCAGCTTTTTTAGTTGTTACTATCGTGTTAGGTACAATAGTAATCCTACTTAAGATTGCTGGAGTTTATTAAAGATATTTTTAATTGATCGGTATCATTCAAAAGTTTATCAATTCTTAACGGTGAACTGTTTGCTTCACAAATGCTAACACATGCTCCGCGAAATTGGTTAAATGCATCCGGTCTGTCTAGTATGATAGGCCGGAGGTTTAAATCCTCTTGCGCTGGAATGTGAAAGTAAATTTAACATTAAAAGGATGCAAAATGGAAAAAACAGAATTTTTTGAAACAGCTGTTCTACAAGGATTTTATGGAGTTGACAAAGGGGGATTGACTGGAAAAAAAGATAATGTACGCAAATACTGGGAGGATATCTCTATAAAAACGGCAATTAGGAAATCTATTCTGGATTTACGGAATCACAAAGAAAAATTGCGCATTGTTGATCTGGGGTGTGGGAGCGGCGAAGGATACGAATTATTAACACACATACCGCCGGTAAACAAAACAACAATTCAACGTGATTTTCTGTTGACCGATTCTGATATTCAGGTATACCTTGGTGTGGATATTTCTCCTTCGATGATTAAACAAGGTAAAGACAATTATAAAGGGAAAGATAACGTTCAGTTTCTTGAAGGGAATTTAGCTGCCGATCATAGTTTCTTAAATAAGGGTCCATTTGATATTTATTTCTCAAGTTATTCTTCCCCTTCTCATTTTACAGATACAGAAATAAGAGACCTTATCGAAAGTATTTTTAAATCGAATACAGACTCATTTATGTTGGCGCTTGATCTGTTTGGAAAATTTTCTCCCGAATGGCCGCAGTATTGGAATCAAAAAAATGTAGATTTACTGCCATATAACATGTCTTGGTTGTATCCAACGGATACGCACGAAGAGACGAAGCCGGAAAACTATTCTGTCCGTTTTTGGGGCGCCGAAGAAATTAGAGATTTGATCGCGGAAATAGCTCTCAAAAATAATCGCCAGGCAACTGTTAAATGTATTGACCGCTCGATTCTTGTTGGCAGACATATGGAAACAGGCTTTTATAATCAGCATCCTCAAAACTTGCGGTTCGAAGTAAACAAGTTCTTTGACCGTGACTACCGTGGTGCAGTTGGACATTTACAAGCGGATATTTCATATCTGGACTTTTTAAAAGAATCACATCCACTCGAATACCGGCGCATTTCATATTATGATAATTTGTGGAATACTACAATCAGTTTTCTTGATGCCCTGATGAATAAGAAAAAAACACCTGCAGCGGAAATACTTGAGCGCGCGCCCGATGAATTAAAAGAAGAATTACATATGCTTCAGTGGCTTGATGGAAATTCTTCCCGTTTCCCTGTTGTTGATTTTTGGGCTAGCATTATGGGTCCACAAGTTGCCTGTGTACTACGCAACCTGGAGTTCGGTCTCCCGGAGGGATTAGGCTGTGGTCACGGGCTGTTTTGCACTATTGATGTAAGTAAACAATAATTTTGAGTAAAGTAAAACACCCTAATACTTCTCCAGAGATCAGAAATAGCTTTTAGAAGATCGTTCAAAAAACATGCAGTATTCTTTTTGTATTCGTAGAATTCTAAAATGCAACCGGAGAGAGTAGTAAAAAAAAGGAAAGAAATTCTTATTTTAAAAATAGAAACTTCTTTAAATGATAAAACCGGTTTGAATCTTCGATGAAAAACAAAAGTAGCGCTAAATTTTTAATGGTTTTTAAGAAACTACTTCCGTTTATTTTCCATGATCCCTCTAATAAAACATCCGTAATTATTCTTAGTATAATAATTGGTGCAATTGCCGGAATTATTGCCGTAGTATTAAAGTCAAGCGTAAGTTTTTCGCATGAACTGGCATTATCCATCATGCAGCGGTATTCAATTAAAATTGTTTTTCTGCTGCCCTTAATTGGAATATTGTTAACGGTTCTTTTTGTACAATTCTTTTTCAAAGGAGTTCATACAAAAGGATTGAGCGACATTATTCATTCTATTGCAAAAGGCAAAATTGACATTCCTTTTCAAAGAACGTACTCCCATATTATTGCAAGTACGTTAACCGTGGGATTGGGAGGAAGTCTTGGGCTTGAAGCCCCTATTGCCGCAACCGGCGCAGCTATCGGTGCCAACATTGGAAAAAGTTTAAAGCTGAATTATAAATTCAAAACATTATTTATTGCATGTGGAACGGCTGCCGGTATTTCAGCTATTTTTAATAGCCCCCTTGCCGGAGTAATTTTTGCTTTCGAAGTTCTTGTTTCGGAAATTTCGGTTCCATTCTTAATTCCGGTGCTAATTTCCTCGGCAACCGCAGCGGTATTTTCCAATTTTATGCATAGCGGACAACTTTTTATTTTAGTTACGCAGGGTTGGAAGTTAACGGCAATTCCTTTTTATATTCTGCTTGGAGTTTTTTGTGGATTAATTTCCGCTTATACTATCCGCTCAACTTTTTTTATTGAAAATTACTTCCGTTCAATTAAAAATAAATTTTCGCGGGCTGTAATCGGAGGCTTGGGAGTATCGTTTCTCGTTTTCCTTTTTCTTCCGTTGTTCGGTGAAGGTTATCTTTCGGTTAAACAAGTCCTCCACACAGAATATTATTCATTGATACAAAACAGTATTTTTTCAATCCCGCTTCCGTTTGATTGGTTTTTACTTCTTTTCGTTTTTCTTTTGATCCTCTTAAAACCGGTAGCTTCAGGGCTAACAATTGGTGCAGGAGGTGATGGCGGAATTATTGCTCCTTCTCTTTTCATGGGGGCAATGTCAGGCTTTTTCCTGGCACAATTATTTAGAACCCTCGGGATCATTGAATTAAATACTGCCAACTTTATTGCGGTTGGAATGGCGGGAATTCTTTCCGGCGTTATCCGCGCTCCGTTAACGGGAATTTTTCTTATTGCAGAAATTACCGGCGGCTATATTCTTTTTGTTCCGCTAATGATTGTTGTTTCCACCTCATATTTTATTTCAAAATATTTTGAAAAGAACTCCGTTTATACCAAAGTTTTATTTGAAAAAGGTTTCGACGACGTAACCAACAAAGATGCCGCTTTACTAAGTAAAATTTCAATTGGTGAATTGATTGAGAAGGATTTTTCTCCTGTTAATCCTAACGCAACACTTGCGCAATTTCTCGAGGTGATGACCCACTCCAAAAGAAATGTTTTTCCCGTTGTTGATGAGGTGAACACCTACCTTGGATTAATTTATCTTGACGATATTAGAGAGGTGATGTTGGATAAGGAACTCTACGATATCTTATTGGTTTATGAAATAATGAGGAGTGATGGCTGCACCGTTGATGTTGACGAATCAATGCACTCGGTAATTGACAAGTTTGAACAAACTAATACGTGGAATTTACCGGTGGTTAAAAATGGAAAATATGCCGGGTTTGTTTCAAAATCGGCTGTTCTAACGTTATACCGGAAACATGTTGTTCAACAAGCGGAAGAAATAATCTAATTGTTGTTTGCTAAAAGCTCGAAACCCATCGAGAGTTTTTCATTATTTGTTATTTTACATATAAGAAATTATTGATTTGAAAGGAATGAAAATGTTTAAAGGACTACTCCCAAAAGAAGAAAAATATTTTGATGATTTCAAAGAAATCATTACACATGTTCAAGCGATGGCAAAGGCAACTCATGTCTTCTTTTCTGCCGAAGACTATGACAAAGAAATTTTTCTGAAAATAAAGCCGCTCGAGAAACGTTGTGATGAAGTAAGCTCGAGAGTAATTAAAAGGTTGAACAATACTTTTATCACTCCGTTTGATAGAGAAGACATTTTTAGTTTGATAAAAAAAATTGACAACATTGGTGATATTTTATTGGGTACGGTTGCACGCGTAGATACCTACAGCTTAACCGAAAAAATTGTAGGGGCAGACAAAATTGCCGCGATTGTTCTTCAACAGACTAAGGAATTGGAGACGGTTATCAATGGATTAAAATCAAAGGAAAAACAAATAAACGAATGCAAAGCGGTTAGGGATTTAGAGTCCGAAGCCGACAATATTTACCGCGCTTCCTTAAAAAAACTTTTCCTTGAAGAAAAAGATGCGATCAATCTAATAAAGAAAAAGGAAATTCTTGAGATGTTGGAAAAAGCATCCGACAAATGCCAGTCAACGGCAAATGTTATAATTTCAATCTTAATTAAAAACTCGTAACGCATATGGTCTTTCCAATAACAATTATTCTTTTGGCGCTTCTTTTTGATTTTTATAACGGGATGAATGATGCCGCTAATTCAATTGCAACTGTTGTATCAACCAGAGTATTAACTCCTTTTCGTGCAGTACTCTGGGCAGCGTTTTTCAATTTTATCGCCGCTTTCGTTTTTGGTACAGCTGTAGCTAAAACTATCGGTGCCGGGTTAGTGGAATCATCGATAATCGATTATCAAGTTATTTTCTCTGCATTAATTGGAGCTGTTGTCCTTTCTTCCGTTTGTACTCATTTCGGACTTCCCATAAGTGTATCACATGCAATTATCGGTGGACTCGTAGGAGCAGCGCTAATAAAAGTTGGTCCCGCCAGCATTATTTTTTCAGGTTTTATCAAAGTATTAGTTTTTATTTTCATTGCTCCGATTATGGGCTACGTCATTTCTTATTTTTTTTCTATCGTTATCTTATGGCTTGTTAGGAACAGATCACCAAGAATCGTTGATAAATATTTTAGAAAATTACAATTGATTTCTGCCGCTCTTTTTAGTCTAAGTCATGGAGCAAATGACGCGCAAAAGACTATGGGAATTATTACGATGGTTTTGGTCCTTATGGCTGTCGGGGGAAATCCGGCGTTGGTTGGAAAATCATTTAATGTGCCCTTCTGGGTAGTGATAATGAGTCACTCGGTTATTGCGCTTGGCACTATGATTGGTGGATGGAAAGTAATTAAAACATTGGGAATGCGCATGACAAAACTAAGTCCGTTTGGTGGATTTAGCGCTGAAACCTCTGCCGGAATTACCATTGTTATCGCTACGCTTTTCGGAATTCCTGTTAGTACTACGCATACTATTACCGGTGCAATAACCGGTGTTGGGGCAATCAAAGGATTTTCGGCAGTTCGTTGGGGTGTTGCCAGAAATATTTTGTGGGCTTGGGTATTAACCATTCCACTTTCCGGATTAATTTCCGGATTAGTGTATTGGATAGCTGTTACGTTTGTAATATAAAAGTTGTAAGTTTTCAGTGATCAGTCGTCAGTTAAAATCGAATAAAAATTTTTATCTAAATTCTACGGCTGATGTTTTAATAAAAAAGGAATAAACCAGATGAAGATTTCACACACATTTTCTTTGATATCCTATGCACTGATTTTATTTGGAATAACCTCACTCTCAGGTAAACTTAATGCACAAACTTCGTTGAGAGAAGAAGTTGATACTTATATGAAAGGATTGCCTTTTCAAATGGAGCCGATCCCGATCCCATCCTTTCCTCAAAAATATTTTGATATTACTAAGTACGGCGCTGTAGGTAACGGAGTAACAAAGAACACCAAAGCAATTCAAGCTGCTATTGACGAATGCTCTAATACCGGCGGCGGATATGTAATGGTGCCTTCGGGGCTCTGGACAACCGGACCTATTGAATTAAGAAGCAATGTTAATCTTCATCTTGAAAAAGGAGCGTTGATTGTTTTTAGCGCAGACCATAATGATTACCCGTTAATTAAAAACCCTTCAAAAAGCGGTTACGTTAATCAATTCCCGATACTTGCAAATAAACTGGAGAATGTTGCAATCACCGGAGATGGATTGATCAACGGGAATGGTCAAACGTGGAGACCGGTGAAGAAAAATAAAATGAATCCATCGCAGTGGAAGAAATTATTAAGCAAAGGAGGAGCGCTAAATAAAAATAAAGATATGTGGTGGCCTTCAAAACAAGCTGCCGATGCTGAAGATTTCCTTGCTAACAAATCGGTGAAGGAATTAACGATAGAAGATTATGGAACGATAAAAGATTTCTTCCGCCCGCATCTTGCACTCTTTGTCAACTGTAAAAATATTTTGCTTGATGGTCCTACATTCGAAAATTCTGCAAACATGAACATCTACATTCACAAATCAAGAAACATTATCGTTCGTGACGTAAAAATATTTAATGAATGGTGGGCTCAGAATGCCGACGGGATAGATTTAAGCGCTTCCCAAAATGCGTTGATCTATAAATGCACTGTAAATACCGGCGACGATGGTATTTGCATGAAGTCTAGCAAAATTGATAAAAAAAGTAATGAACCGGCGTTAAAGAATATTGTTATCCGTGATTGTGTGATTTTCCACGCTCACGGTGGATTTGTTCTTGGCAGCAATACCTGGGGAGGCATGAAAAATATTTTCGTGCAGAATTGTACTTTCAATTTTACCGATGTCGGGTTGAGATTCAAAAGCGGCAACGATAAAGGCGGCTTGGTTGAAGATGTTTATATCCAGGATATTTATATGAAAGACATAGCCGATGAGGCAATTTCTTTTGATCTCTTTTATGTTGATGGAGGAGCCGCAAAAACAAAAGACTTAAAAGATGCGACCAGAATTCCTACTTTTAAAAATTTTAGGATGAATAATATCAATTGTGACGGAGCTACTCAGGCATTTCTTATTAAAAGTTTAACTCCGGAATGTGTTTCTGATATTGAGCTAAGTAATTCGGCATTCATTGCTGATAAAGGAATTGAGACTTCAGAGGCAAGTAGTATCACGTTTAAGAATGTAATTGTAAAATCTCTTACCTCTCCACTTATTACGCTGAACAACTCATCTGACTTTACTTTTGATAATTTTTCTTCAGGTAATGATATTGGTCTCTTTATGAAATTGAGCGGTGAAAAGACGAAAAACATTTCGCTCATTAACACGAAAACGGATTGTGCAAAAATTCCTTTTGAATTCGGAGCTGGTGTTTCAAAAGAGGTCGTGAATATTAAATGAGGTGATGTTTTATTTTAACAGCATCTTTAACTTGTGTAAACCTCAAAGGATTTCAAGACCTTTGAGGTTTTTGTTACGGTTAAACTCTTTCCTTAAGCCGTATCTTTCATAATCAATACTCAAACTCTGCCGGTCTTTTCATATTATCTTTCCCGACACTCTCGATCAATTCGCGGTAGGTGATCAGTTTGATTTTGTCCTTTTTAACTTCCGCTAAAAATTCCGGTGAGAGAAGTGCAGATAATTCCGCCTGTCTGTTGAGGCTCATTTGAGGTGGGCCAAAAGGATTCATATCAATCATCGCACGAAGTTCGTCGGTATCAACACCGCAATGGCAAACCATAAGATTAACTTTCCCTTTCTCCAATTTATTTTGAAGAATATTTATGAGGCTGTCTTTCTTCGATTCAATTGGAGCGGGATACATATTATCCGTGTAAAATTCTTCGAAGTAACGTGAAATTCCGAGATGATTTTCTTTCGCAAGTTTTTCAACAATGTCCCGGTATTCCGGTTTATCCATTGCAGTTCCCATATGATAATCTATGTAGTCAATCTTTAGACCACTGCTTATTGCCCGTGCAACTTGCGCTCTTAATTCTTTTTCTACTTCTTCAAGTTTCGGTTTATGTTCGTGAAATGTTTTCCGTGAGGGGAAAAAATAGCCCGCTTCATCGGTTAATGATGAGACTTCTTTTCCCAGAACCGGTCCCCACCGGTAGTTCTTCCATTCGGCATTTAAGGTTAAGTGAATACCGACAGAAACTTGTGGATTGTTTTTAAGCAATTCAACTGCTTGCTGATACCATGGACAAACAAACATAACTGATGTTGAAAAAGGTATTCCGCTTTCGATCATTTTACTTAATGCTAAATTTGTCGCGTTTGACATGCCCGAATCATCACAGCGTATTAACAACGTTACATCTTCACTATTTTGCTGTGCAGAAAGGGGAGTTAATACAAGTAAAGCCAAAGCAAATATTTTAAGATGATTCATCCTCATTTCCTTTTCAATTATATTTTTGTTGACGCTTAAAATTAAGAAAACATTTTAGAATTAACCTCTACCTGTCTCCCTCGCCTTAATCCTGTCCGTCTTTGGCGGAAAGGATAGGGATGAATTTCTAGCTTAAAAATGTATCCCAAATTTCCTTAAGAGATAAATCATTAAGTAGTAAAAGAGGATCATAATTACCACCGAGATTAGAAGCGCCGGATAGAATGCTGCCTTCCATTTTAAAAGTAACGGTAATACAATTAAGAGCGAAAGAGAAGGGATAACCAACCAAAAAACACTGGTAGATAATTGAGATATTTTCTGAATGTCTTTGGTTTCGATATATAACCAGATCATTGCCAGAACGGAAACAAGGGGAACAGATGCGAGAATACCTCCGATGAAAGGACTTTTTTTTGACGCCTCGGAAATCGCTACAATTAATACAGCTGAGAGAGCGACTTTAATAATGTATTGCCACATGTTTTACCTTTCGATGGAAAACCACCGGGGTTTTAAAACTTCAGTGGTATTTATACTACATTTTAAGACCATGGATGTTTCAGCAATTTATTCTTTACTTAAAAAATAACGGATCAGACTAAAATATTCATCAGGTTTTTCAATGTGAACAAAATGACCGCACCCATTTATTATATGCAGTTCGGAAGAGTTGATCGCTCCCGACATTTTTTCGATCGAAGAAGCTGGTATGGGGTCATTCTGCCCGTGAATAATAAGCGTAGGTGTATCGATACTTTTCATTTTATCATACAAGTCAAAGTTCAATAAGTAAGAACCGAATTCAGCCGAACTTGCAAAGAATTTCTTTACTCTTAAACTGTCGAAATAGTCCATGTGCATTTGAGCTAAAAACATTGTATCTGTTGAATATCCTTTAAACCTTGTGGTCATGAATTCTTTGAATAAGATAGGGTTGAATTTTAATTCCGGGTTTTGAGCTAATTGAGAAATCTTTTCTTTATCTGCTTTAGAAAGCCGCTGCATAATTGTGTTCTGAAATTCACCAAGGTATTTTGTGCTTCCCGGCGCCGGTTCGAGAAGTAAAAGTTTTGATACGTTGCCGGGATACTTCGAGGCATATTCAATACTAACTAAAGCTCCCCACGATTGTCCTGCCAAAATCATTTTATCAATGTTGAAAATATTCCTTACGCCTTCTAAATCTTCAACTAAATCGGACATTTTAATAGTATCAGCATCATAAAACTCAGCAGATCTTCCACAACCTCGCTGGTCAAAAAAGATAAGCGTATAGCTGTTTGCTAATTGCTTAAACGGTTCGAACAGATAATCGTGAGCAAGCCCAGGTCCGCCATGAACTATAATTATGGGTTTACCTTTTCCGACAACTTTACAAAAAATCTCCGTACCATTAATTCTTTTTACTCCTTCAAATTCTTTTATCTCTTTCGGTTGGGAATAAATATATGTAACGGAAAACAATAACAAACAGATATGAAGAAACACAAAATGAATTTTCATAATATCACCTTTTGAAAGTAACAACTTCTGTTTTTATGGAAGAAACTTACAAAACATTTCTAATGACTCAAAATTTGGTTTTAATTTCCCAATGACAAATAACGATTGACCACCGACCACCATCTTTTAACAATTCCATAACACTTCCTTAACACTGCGGTAACAGTGTAGTAGTAAGTTTACTTGCGAAAAGAAATTTATAAGGAATGTTGTATCAAGATAGCATATTTCAACGCGTCGTTTAAGGTGGGGCAAGACGGGGTTACACGTGTCCTTTACAAAATGATTCAGGGAGCTTTGGAAAGAAATCACGAAGTAATAGGTATTACTTCTGTTCTTCCGGAACAAGAAGAGCAAATAATTCCGATGTACCAGGTTCCGTCTGTAGTAATGCCGCTTCAAAAAAATTACCGTCTTGCACTTCCGGGGTATCATGCATTTGCAAAAGTGCTTGAAAAATTTAACCCTGATATTTTACACATTAATAGTCCATGTCCACTTGGTTACAGCGCCATGAAATACGGACAATTTTTTAACATCCCGGTTGTTGCAACGTATCATACACATTTTCCAAAATATCTTCCTTACTATCACTTAACGGCGTTAGAGGAATGGACGTGGAAACTCTCTCGTTCATTATATAATAATATTGATCGTACGTTTGTTCCAACGCGTCCGATTCTTGACGAACTTGTCCGGCACAATTTTCAAGAACTTGAATATTTACCGAATGGTGTCGACGGTGTTTTGTTTAATCCCAACCGCCGTTCTTCTGCATGGAGAAAGCGATTTGGAAACGGAGAGAAACCAATTGTGCTTTTTGTAAGCAGGCTTGTCTGGGAGAAAGATCTCCACGTGCTTGCCGAAGCGTACAAAATATTGCATCCAAAGCAAAACGACTTTGAGATGATTGTTGTTGGTGATGGACCTGCGCGAAAAGAATTTCAAGCAATGATGTTGGGGGCACATTTCCTGGGGTATCAATCGGGAGAAACACTTGCGGAAATTTTTGCCTCGGCGGATATCTTTGCATTTCCTTCCACAACAGAAACGTTTGGACTTGTAACGCTTGAAGCAATGGCTTCGGGGCTTGTTCCCGTTGCAGTGAATGTTGGAGGTGCGGTTGATATAATTGAAGAAGGGAAATCGGGATTCTTTTCTTCGGCAGAGAGCGGGAAGGAAATGGCTGAGAAAATTGCTTTTCTCATTGATAATCCCGGGCAGAGAAAAGTTATGTCAAAAAATGCTCATGCAAGATCTTCTGCTTTTCATTGGGAAAATATCTTCGAACAACTATTTTCAAGTTATAGAGAACTCCTTAATATCTATAGGCAACACCGGTCTTCACATGATGCAGCATAGCGCGGCGCTTTTATCAATTGGGTATAGTAAAATACTTAAGTTGACCGAGTTTTTAGATAAACCGCTAAAGCGGTTGAAAGACGAATCATTGTTTTTTATTAACACCTCGATTAATCGAGGTGTTAATGAATTAAAAATTTTATTTGTAACCGTTTCAACGGTTTTAGTTACTAGTTGTTTTGGGCGGTCAACTTGAACACTTTACTTACTTCCGATCATTTAGTATCCGATTCTCGTGGGTATAAACTTATTCATATTTCCGATCCCCATTTAAGCAGGCAATATTACCGGGAACACATAAAAGCATTTAAAATTCTTTTAGAGACTGCGTTAAAGGCAGGCGCCGATCATATTTTAATAACCGGCGACATAATTAGTACGGCGGACCCGGATGATTTTTATCTCGCTCGTGAAATTTTTGCAAGATTTGGTCTGCTTGATTCACAAAAGTTAACCGTAGTTCCGGGTAATCACGATATTTTCGGGGGACCACATCGCGCTGTGGATGTGCTTGGTTTTCCACAACAAATTAGCAATATAGATTATGATAAGCATTTGAAATTATTTTGTGATGCCTTTGCGGAAACTTTTGACGGCGTTACAACATTGGTGAATGATGCACTCTTTCCTTTCGTTAAACAGACCGGTCCTTTTTCAATTCTTGGTTTAAATTCAATTCCTCCCTGGTCATTATGGAATAATCCGCTTGGCAGTAACGGAAGTTTGAGCGATGAACAAGTTGCCTCGCTTAAGGCTGTTATTGAATCGACTATCTCTCTTGGAGATACCTTGCTGGTTGCAATGCACCATCATTTCCATGATTTGAATGATGAGACCGTTCAAAATAAATTGTGGAAGAAAATAGAACAGAAAACCATGAAGATGAAAAAACGAAAAAGCATAATAAAAATGTTTAAGAAGCTTAATGTCGCTTATGTTTTACATGGTCATGTGCACCAGAATGAATTATATGAAAAAAAGAATCTCCGGTTTATTAACGGCGCCGGTGCTATTTGTGATGATCCGATCCCCTTTCTGAAATATAATATCCTCGAATGGATAAACGGGAAGACGTTAGCTCGCATTGAACAACTTTCAACTCCTTATCAAGTTTCAAACTTAAAAAGACCTCTCAATCTAAGGCATAGGGAAGCTTCGTTTGCTCATCGTGAAAGCTTGTTCGTCTGATTCAAAGGGGAATGCTCAATCTGCTCTTTGTCTACCGCATCTTCCAATTTTTAACAATTCCATAACACTTTCTTAACGATACGGTAATACTGCCACTGTAAGTTTACCTGTGAAAAATAGATTAATTAAAATTTAGAGAAGAACATGTATCAAAAATCATCAACCAACTTGCTATTCATTACAGTCGCATTTCTTGCGGCATTTGTTTTATCGCTTGTGCGGAGCGAATATTTCTTCGGAATTATTTCATTAGGATTTGCAATTCTTATTTACAGTTTAGGGTTCATTTTCGCCAGACATCACGACAGCAAAGATTTATCAAGACAATTCGAGAATTAAATGTTCCAGATTGATTTGCATAAACTGCTTCAAAATAAACTGCATGCTTTCGTCGGTAATAAAAATGTTTTCGCCGGTAAAGCCGTAGAAACTATCTTGTCAAAAGTTATGCATATAAAAAAGATAAATGATTTTTTGTCCAAATACGAAACAACGGAAGGTGCTGCTTTTATAGATAATCTCTTTGAAGAACTGGATTTTTCTTATTCGGTTTCAAAGAAGGACAAAGAGAAAATTCCCAGTGAAGGGAAAGTAGTGATCGTTTCCAATCATCCGCTGGGAGGCTTAGATGGTTTAGCGCTGGTAAAACTAGTTTCAGAAATTCGTCCCGACGTAAAGATAGTTGTTAATGATATTTTATTGCACATCGAAAACCTGAAAGAATATTTCCTCCCGTACAATTTATTTGGAAGCGGCATTCAAAAAGAAAATGTTGCAGGTATTGATAAAGCTCTGAAAGAGGAAAACGCTGTTATTTTTTTCCCCGCCGGAGAGGTCTCAAGACTAACGTTCCATGGTTTGCAAGATACGGCATGGTCTCAGGGAGCTTTATATTTTGCTAAAAAATCAAACGCTCCAATCCTTCCTGTATTTATTGATGGAAAAAATTCAGCAAGCTTTTACCTCGTTTCGGCGGTGTCGAAAGCCTTTTCAACGTTTCTTTTACCGCGCGAATTATTTAAACAAAACGGGAAGACGATTACCGTTAAAGTTGGGTACCTGATCTCCGCAAAGACGTTGTTTGCGGGTCTTCTAAAAGAAAAAGTTTTAATAAAATATTTGCACCGGCACGTTTATCAGATCGGGAAAAACAAAAAAGGAATTTTTTTAACGGAACGAAATGTTATTCATCCCGTTGATCCAAAGAAAATAAAAAAAGAATTGCTTAATGCTAAAGTTCTGGTAAATCTTGAAGAGAAGAAAAAAGTTTACTTACTCTCAAACAATAAATTGTTTCCCGATGTCCTAAAAGAACTTGCACGACTGCGAGAAATAACCTTTAGAAAAGTTGGCGAAGGGACAGGGGAAAAATTAGACACAGATGTGTACGATGCCTATTATCATCATATCGTTTTATGGGATGAAGAAAATCTGGAGATCATGGGTGCATACCGGATTGGCGTGGGAAGCGAGATTCTTGAAAAATATGGTTCAACCGGTTTCTATTCGTCAACGTTGTTCAATTTTTCGGAAGATTTTCAATACCATCTTCCTTACTCGGTAGAATTAGGGAGAAGTTTTATCCAGGCCAAATATTGGAAAACAAACGCACTGGATTATTTATGGATGGGGATAGGAGCCTTTCTTGCTTTGAATCCGAAAGTACAATTCCTTTTTGGACCCGTTTCATTATCAAACGGACTGCTTGATGATGCAAAAGCAATGATAGTCTTCTTTTATGAAAAGTGGTATGGGAATACTTCAGGTATGGTCAGCGCAAAAAACATGTATCAGGTAAGTGAACTTCTGAAAAAGCGATTTGATGCAATCTTTACTTCAAATAACTATAGAGTAGAATTCAAATTGCTTAAACAGAATTTAAATTTTTACGGAATGTCTATTCCTCCATTATATAAACAATATACAGCTTTGTGCGAACCGGGTGGGGTGCAATTCCTTTCCTTCGGCGTCGATCCCGATTTCCAAAACTGCATCGACGGTTTTATGTTACTCGATATCGACTTGATAAAATACTCAAAAAAAGAAAAATACATTTACAGTAATATGAACTTTGGCGAAGAAGCTCCAGACTATTTTTTTAGGGAAGCTGTCTAATAACAGTTCCGAAACCATGACTTAACAATTTCTTAACACTGGCTTAACAATTACATAATATGGCGACATTAACTTTGCAATACAATTACTATTTAATAGAGAGAGAGAGAATGTATTTGTATTACAACCACGAATGGAACAAACAATTTATTATGCGGTCACTCACCATTTTTTTTATATTCATCTTTGGATTAGGTTCATTATCCGGTCAGAATAAAGGTTCGATAGGCGGGAAAATAACAGATAAATCCAACAACGAAGAATTGATCAGTGCATCGGTGTTAATTGTCGGGACGTCAATGGGAGCCACCTCGGATCTTGATGGAACATATACCTTAAGGGCTCTAAAGCCAGGGAAATATTCGTTGAAGTTCTCCTACATTTCTTACCAATCATCACTTGTTGAAAATGTTGTTGTAGAGGAGGGTAAAGAGACAAGAATCAATGTTCAACTTGAACCCGAAACAAAAGAAATGAATGAGGTAGTAGTTTCTGCAGATGTCTTAAAAGCAACCGAAGCGGCTATGCTAAACATCCAAAAAAAATCTATGGGCATTGTAGATGGTGTTAGTGCAGAGCTAATAAAGAAAAATAATAGTTCAGACGGAACCGATATTCTAAAAAGAATGACCGGCGTTACTATTTCAGAAGGAAAATATGCTTACATCAGGGGAGTAAGCGACCGTTATAATTCAACTATGCTTAACGGGGCAAATTTACCCAGCACCGACCCGGAAAAGAAAAGCGTTTCCTACGATTTATTTCCATCATCTTTAATTGAAAATATTATCACAAGTAAGACGTCGACTCCCGATAAACCGGCAGATTTTTCGGGCGGATTAGTCCAAATTAATACCGTTGAATTTCCTTCAAATTCTTTAATTGAATTTAGCATGGGGAGTGCATACAGTACGTTATCAACAAACAGAGATAGACTTACGTATGCTTCCGGTAAATATGATTTCCTCGGCATCGATGACGGATCCCGCGATTTGCCTTCAATCGTGCCGGCGAGTCACGTTAACACTTCTCTTGGCAGCAAAACAATTCAAGAGATCGGGAGGTCATTCAAAAATGATTGGAATACAAAAAGCGGGAAGATACCGTTTAACTCGAATTTTAAGTTATCAATCGGAGATTCTTACGTAATCGGTGAAGAGGGGATGCTCGGTTTTATCGGGTCGCTCTCATATTCAGCGAATAACGAATTAAGAAAGTATGAAAGAAAATATTATAATTATAGCGGTATCTGGTACGACTATACCGGTACAGATTATTTAAATAACATTCTTTGGGGAGCGTTATTTAACGTTAGTTATAAGTTTGGCGGAAATAATAAGATAAGTTTTAAAAATATCTATAATCAGAATACCGATAATAATGTTGTTACAACAAAGGGAAGTCATTACTACGTTCCCGAATACAGAGAGGCAACTTCTCTTCAATTTACCCAACGGTCTCTTTATTCAACTCAGGTGATCGGCGAACATGTTCTTAATTTCTTAAATAACAGCATGTTCAATTGGAATATCAATTATGCCGACTCAAAAAGAAAAGAGCCGGATACCAGAAAATATTGGTATAGCAAAGAATTAGACGCTCCCGCAAGTGATTTACGTTTTTCAATGAATCAAGCTACTGCAACACGTTTTTTTTCTGATCTAAAAGATAAAAGCATTGGATTTAGCGGCGACTTTTTGATAAAGCCCTTTGAAGATCCTTTTATGCCGAATTTTAAAGTGGGGTACCTGCAAAACAAGAAGGATCGAGATTATACACCGAGAGTGTTCGGGTTTGATTTCAACCAGAGAAAAACTCCAATAAGTTTAAGAGACAGTATTTTTAGCCTTCCGGTTGAGGATATATTCCGACCGGAAAATATTAATCCTAATTTTATTTATGTAGTTGAAGTATCAAATCCATCCGATAAATACGACGCAACGGAAAAAATTCAAAGTACCTACGCAATGTTCAATGCAACGTTATTCACCGATCTCAAACTAACCGGTGGTTTCAGATATGAATTTTCAAAAGTGAGATTGTCCTATATCGATCCGCAGAGTTACTCAAAAACGTTAACGGTAGAACACAGTTACAATGATCTTCTTCCTTCTTTAAACCTTACGTATAAACTGAGCGAAAACATAAATCTACGCGGAGCATACGGTAAAACGGTTGCACGCCCTGAATTGAGAGAGTTAGCTGTTTCAGGGTATTATGACTTTTTAACTGATGATTATGTTTTTGGAAATCCCGAATTGGTTAGAACCATTATTGATAACTATGATCTGCGGTTTGAATTTTATCCTAATCCGACAGAGTTATTCGCCGCAAATCTTTTCTACAAACATTTTAATAAGCCTATTGAAGTAATTGGAATAAACACAAGCTCTAAATCACGGTCCTGGAAAAATGCTGATAATGCAGTGAGTTACGGTATCGAACTGGAAGCGCGTAAAAATCTTGGATTTGTTTGGGATGGTTTTAGACCATTATCACTTATTAGCAATATCAGTCTTATTAAGTCGGAAGTTGATCTTGGAACTGCAAGTTTGGGGCAAGCGGGAACCGTACAAAAACGGCCTCTACAAGGGCAGGCGGATTATGTGTTAAACATTGGGCTTTACTACGACAACTATGAATCCGGATTAACCGCAAACCTTGTTTATAATAAAGTGGGACAAAAAATTGTCGAAGTAGGTGTTGACCAAACCGGTGACATTTTGAGCAGACCGAGAGACCAGATCGATTTTAACATCTCACAAAAAATATTTAATAATTTCACTCTGAAGTTCGCTGTAAAAGATTTGTTGGCTCAACACGATGTGACTATTCAAAGAACTCTCAACGGGGATAAAGTTGCGGACGACATTAAGCGGGGACGAATTATTTCTTTGGGGGTTTCGTATCAATTGAACTAAAAAGTAAAAAAGTGATTCTGTTTTTGTATCAGTATATAATTAATTAATAAAAAGGAAAATGTTATGAGAAAAATATTTCTGTTATTGATCTTCGTATTTACATCTGTAGTCAGGTTGAGTGCACAAACTCAAGTTGAAGTTACAGGAGAT